>Ga0180438_10002673_pt1 | contig 28391 bp, 31 predicted proteins | sample SS_ome_12_FD_132455 | JGI IMG/M metagenome (GOLD analysis project Ga0180438, IMG submission 132455) | Hypersaline lake sediment archaeal communities from the Salton Sea, California, USA - SS_3_D_2 metaG | ecosystem: Environmental > Aquatic > Non-marine Saline and Alkaline > Hypersaline >...
GATTTAGTCGATCTTTTCCATCTTTTTCATCGCAGATATCTTCAGATATCTGCTCAAAAAAATCTGAAAAATCTCGTCTAAATCTGTCGCGCTAAATCAAAGATTTGGTAGCAAACACGGGTTAAAGGACAACGCCCAACTCTTGAACTAGAAAGGCCACCCTGAGACGTTTGTAGGGCTATACCGGTTCCAGTCCAAAGTCCTTGTAAATTTCGAAGCCAGCATTTGGATTTTTTTCTCGAAAAGGGAGGGCTTATCTAGTAGATAAGGTTGACTGCTGAGAAAAAACAAGGCAAAGTAATGGCGATGGAACAATCACCGTTATAAATGACCAGCAGATATAGCCTCAGCCTCATTGCCTCTACGTTCTTACTCTTTGCGATTGGTGTGCTCATGGTCTACAATACCACGGCCGCTGAGGTGCTCGATCGTTCTTTGGATTTGAGCATTCGCCACGCCTTTTATAAGCAGCTTATCTTTGCCCTGATTGCGACCGTATGCGCAGTTGGCGTCTTTTTCTTGGGACACGAGAATGTGCTTCGCCTATCGGGCGTACTCCTTTTTTTGGGGACGCTGTGTCTGATCATGGTGTTTGTCCCGGGTGTTGGCCAGCAAATCAATGGCGCAAAGCGGTGGATCCGCTTTGCAGGCAATTCGCTCCAACCCTCTGAGTTTGTGAAGGTGTTGATCCCCATTTATGTGATTCATGCCGCGAATCGCTATCCCAAGGGGATTGGGTTTAAGCCTTTCTTGCGCCTGATTGCAACGATCAGCATTCCGATGGCGCTCATCTTGATCGAGCCCGATAATGGGACGGTGGCGATCTTGATGATGACCCTTTTGATTCTCTTTATTTTGCTCAAGATTCGATGGATCTACTGGGTGCTTCCACTGTGTGGGATCTTGATGCTAGGCGCTGTGTATGCATCGACGATGAGTCATGTCCCTGGTCGGATTCAAGTTTATCTTCACCCAGAGAGCGATTTGCAGGGGAAGGGGCACCAGCCTCATCAAGCGAAGATTGCCGCAGGCTCGGGAGGGCTTTTGGGTAAGGGTGTGGGAGAGAGTCTGCAGAAGCTCAACTATTTGCCCGAAGCGCGCAGTGACTATATCGCAGCGATCTATGCTGAAGAGTTTGGGTTTGTGGGGATGCTGGGCCTCATCATGCTCTATATGACCCTTGCAGGGCTTGGGTTCACCATTGCGAGTAAAGCAGAGACGCTCGAAGCGTTTCATCTAGTGGCCATTTTGACGTTTTTGATTTCTTTTCAGGCTTTTTTAAATATGGGAGTGGTCTCGGGGCTTTTGCCAAGCAAGGGAACAAATCTGCCCTTTTTCAGCTTGGGAGGCTCTTCCCTTCTTGCAAACTGCATCGCAATGGGTTTAATATTGAGCGTGGCCAAACATGTCAAAGTCAAAGCATAAAAAGATTCTATTTGCTGTCGGGGGAACGGGAGGACATCTCCTGCCAGCCCAGGCGCTTGCCCGTGAACTGACTGAGGAGTATGAGGTTCTTTTTGGAGGAGGCAAGCTCTCGTCTAACCGCTACTTCCACCGCGATCTCTTCTCGTATCGAGATGTGGCCAGCAGTACGCCGCTACGGGGAAGTCCTGTTCGAGCTGCCTTTGAGTTAGGGAGGGGGGTGAAGCAGAGTTTATCTCTTTTTAAGGATTACAAACCCGATCTTGTGGTGGGGTTTGGGAGCTTTCATAGTTTTCCCATCTTAGCTGCCGCGAAACTGAAAAAAGTTCCCTATTTGCTCGTCGAGCAAAATGCGCTTCCAGGCAGGGTGAACCGTCTATTTGCTTCAGGCGCTTTGTTTTCTGCGATCCAGTTTGAAGAAGCTAAGAGGTTCTTGAAGGGGAAGGCGCAGCAGGCAACGATTCCCTCTTGGTCAAAAGAGGCTACTGAAAAGGGGGAGGCGCGCCTTTATTTTGACCTTGATCCCGATTTGTTTACGCTCTTAGCTTTTGGCGGCTCTCAAGGAGCGAGCGCAATCAATGTTGCGGTAAGCAGGCTATCACTACAGCACCCTTTTCAGGTGCTCCACTTTTGTGGAGATGAATCGGAAGTGATGGGTCTGAAAAAGGTCTATCGCGAGAGGGGGATCTTAGCGTGCGTGAAGCCTTTTGAAAAGAAGATGGAAAATGCTTGGTCGGCAGCTGATCTTGCGATTTGTAGATCAGGCGCTGCCACTCTTGCTGAGATGATTTCTTATGGCGTTCCCGCTGTTCTCATCCCTTGGCCTGAGGCAACTGATGATCACCAGACAAAAAATGCGGAAGCACTCAATGGTCTTGGTGGTGCGTATCTTGTTGCGCAAAGTGAGCTCGATCGCCTTGAAGAAACGGTAGTGCAGCTTCTTAAGCAGAAACAGAAAGTTCAAACGGTTTTAAAGAGTTTGGGGGCATCAGATGAGATTGCTCCTCTTCGTAGTCTAATCCTAAAAGCAATCGAGAGAAAGGAATGAAGAAGCACTACCATTTTATTGGCATTGGTGGCGTTGGCATGAGTGGTTTAGCGACTATTCTCCTAAAAAAAGGAGAGATAGTAACGGGAAGCGACATCAAAGAGTCTCCTGTGATCGAAAACTTGAAAGCAAAAGGCGCTTTGATCCAGATGGGTCACAGCAAAGATCACATCACAAGCCCTCATGCAGTGGTCTACTCTACTGATATCCCAGAAGACAACCCCGAGCTTGTCTTTGCAAAGACAAAGCAGATCCCCCGTTTGCACCGCTCGGAGCTCTTAGCTCAAATTATGGAGGGGTATGCTCCACTTCTTGTGACGGGGACTCATGGGAAGACGACGACAAGCTCGATGCTTGCCTATACGCTTCTTGAGGCAGGTCTTGACCCAGCCTACTCAATTGGTGGCTATTTTGATGGGATTGGGTCTAATGGCTGTTTTGGGAAGGGGATCTATTTTATTGCCGAGGCAGACGAGAGTGACGGTTCATTTTTGCACTATCCAAGTTTTGGAGCGATCATCACCAATCTCGAGCACGACCATATGGACTTTTGGAAAACCGAAGAGGCGCTCATCAAGGCATATCAAAAGTTTGCCTCTCAGGTAGGATCAAAAGATCACCTCTTTTGGGGATATGATGACCCACTTCTTCGATCTCTTAAACTAAAAGGGAATAGTTTTGGGTTTGATGAAGGAGCCGATCTTTATATCGAAAACTTCCAGCAGATTGGTTGGAAAACGCAGTTTGATTTCTATTTTGAGGGGATTCATTACCGTGAGGTGGAGATTGCCCTTGTTGGGGCTCACAATGTTCTCAATGCAGCAGCGGTGTTTGGAGTGGGGCTTAAACTCGATCTGGACGCAGAGGTCTTGCGTGAGGCACTCAAAACCTTTCACGGCGTTGGCAGGCGAGTAGAAAAAAAGGGGGGTGTCAATCAGGTGGAAATCTATGACGACTATGCCCATCATCCAACCGAGATTTTTTCCACCTTGCGCGCTTTGCGCTGCGCTTTGCACGATCGGCGCCTTGTAGTTGCCTTTCAACCCCATCGCTATAGCAGAATCGAGTATTGCCTGGATGATTTTGCCGATGCATTTGTCTATGCGGATGAGGTGGTTGTGACCGATATCTACTCTGCTGGCGAAAAGCCAGTCTCAGGGATTACGCCTGAGACGATTTTAAAGCGGATGAAGCAGGGGGGGTATCAAACCACTTGTTTTGTGGAAAAAGATCAGCTAGTCTCTTACTTTTCCAATCACCTGAAGCCAGGTGATGTGCTTGTCACAATGGGAGCAGGGGATATCACTCACTTAGGTCCTGCGCTCTTAAAAAAACTGGAGGAATAGGTGTGTTGCGTGTGATTCTTAACGTAGCTATCGGCGGGGCACTTGCAGCTGCTGCTATTTTTGGAATCATCACCCATGGAAGTTTTAAGGGCAGACTCTATTCTTCATCTTCAAAACAAGATCTTTCTGTATTGAGAGCTATTGTGCAAACGGGGCCGGTGAAAGAGGCGGTCAAGACCACTTACCTTGCCGAGCTTTTAGACCTTTGTATCGATCATCCAACGCTTACTTCTGAGATAGATTTGCGAAGAGCTGAAAAAAGACTTCGAGCTTCTCCTGTGATTGTCGATGCAGAGGTGAAAATTCAAGATCCCGGAATTCTGTATATCGATTATACAACGCGCAAGCCTATCGCACTTCTTTACGACTATGAGAACATGGCGCTTGATAATGAAGGATGTCCTTTCCCTATCGCCCCCTTTTATTCCCCTAAAAAGCTTCCGCAGGTCTATTTGGGACTGAGGGATTCAATCCGGTGGAATACTCCAATCAGTGGAGAGAAAATGGAGCTAGTATTTTCTCTTTTGGAGGTCTTAAATGGCCCCATTGTCTGCGACTTGTTTGATATTAAGCGGATCGATGTCTCAAAAGCGTTTGAAAGAAGTCTTGGTTCTGAAGAAATTGTAGTGATGACACAGGATCGGATCTATTCTGCTTTTCAAGATAGAGAGGTCTCTTATATTTTTCCTCGAATCTTGCGTCTTTCGAAGAAAAATTATGCGCAAGAGCTAGGAGATTATTTGAAGTTGCGTGAAACCCTGCTAGAGAAGGAACGAAAAAATCTTCGGCAGCCTATCGATAAAGAAAGAATCATTTTTTATCCTCAAAAGATCATCGATCTTCGAGTACCTCAGTTAGCAGTGATCAATGAATCGGAGGGTGCTCAGTGATACAGATTCAGTGGACATGTGGGACAATTGAGGAAGCGAGTGAGGTAGCCAAAGCTCTTGTTGAAAAACGACTTGTCGGCTGTGCAAATATCATTCCACATGTCGAGTCGATCTATCTCTGGGAAGGCAAGCTGCGGCAAGACCAAGAAGTTAAGGTTTTATTTAAAACGATAGAGTCCAATTTCGAGAAGGTAAAAGACTATATCCTAGCTCACGCATCGTATGAGGTGCCTGAGATTTCTCAGGTTCAGATCTCTGATGCCAATCCCGAATATGAGGAGTGGCTTGTTCAATCTTTGAAAAATGAGGGATAGATTGTCCCTAAATCAAGAAAATGGTACGATTTAGGATCTATCTCAAACCCTAAGTGTGGAACTATGAAAGAATTCTTCGATTATATTGTGAAAAATCTAGTAGACGAACCTGACGCTGTCGATATCCAAGTTGTTGAAGGGGAAAATGGGACGATGATTGAAGTGCGCGTTTCTCCTGATGATGTTGCAAAAGTTGTAGGCCGAAAAGGGAGAATCATCAACTCTTTGCGTACCATAGCAATGACTGTAGGTGCCCGATTTGGCAAGCGTGTTCGTCTCGAACTCATCAACTAAGACACTTCCTCACCCATTTCTCTGGAAACAAAAAATTGAGATAGCTATCTTAATTGGAAGGGGTTAATTTAATTGAAGCCCTCATTGTTAGGATATTCATGAGCTGTGGGACCACACTTGAAGAAAAAGAGCTGCAAGAGCTCTTTGCCCAGATCACCCTCCCTTTGAAGGAGGAGATTTCTCCTTTTCTCAAAAAGAAAAAAGTCATTGTCATTGCAGGGCCCACGGCTGTCGGAAAAACAAAGCATTCGCTTCTCATTGCTCAAAAAATAGGTGGCGAGATCATTTCTGCCGACTCGATGCAGGTCTATCGAGAAATGGACATCGGCACGGCAAAGGTAAGCAAAGAAGATCAAAAGCGGGCTGTGCACCACTTGATCGATGTTCGCGATTTGAGTGAGCGCTTTAACGTGATGGATTTTTATCAGCAGGCGCATAAAGTCATCCGAGAAATCCACGCAAAAGATGGAGTCCCCATCATCGTTGGGGGGACTGGCTTTTATCTTCACGCACTGATCTACGGTCCCCCCCAAGGACCCCCTTCTGTTCCTGAAGTAAGAGAGCGATTGGAAGAAGAGATCAAAGACAAGGGAGCAGATGAGCTCTATGAGCGGCTTAAGGAGTTTGATCCTGAGTATGCGAAAACAATCACTGGAGCCGATCGTCATAAGATTGTTCGAGCTTTAGAAATCATTTCTTTGACCAATAAAAAAGTGTCCGACTTTCCAAAAGAGCCTGAAAAAGATATTCCATATAATTTTCGGTGCTGGTTTCTCTATATGCCTAAAGAGATCCTTTATCCTCACATCGAGATGCGCTGTGATGAGATGATCGCTGCAGGGCTGATTGAAGAGGTCAAGTCGCTAAAGGAGAAGGGCCTTGAGAAGAATCGAGTAGCAGCGCAGGCAATTGGCTACCGCCAATGTCTTGAGTTTTTGAAAAGCGATCAGACTCCGGAGGATTTTGAGGTCTTCGTTGCGGCGTTTAAAAGGGCGTCGCGCCGCTATGCAAAGCGTCAATTCACTTGGTTTCGCCAAGAGCCACTTTTCAGGTGGCTAAATGTTGAAAATCTTCCTATAGAGAAAACCTCTGAGACGATCATGCAGGACTATAGTCACCCAAATGGCTAGATTTCTTCCCTGGTCACCTTGAGTGGAAATATGCTATACTTAGTCCTATCAAAGCATAAGGTGCGTTTTTATGGGAAAAGACTCGACCAAACAGTCCGAAAGATATACTTATTTTTTGAATGAGCTCGAGAAGCTTGGTAAAGTGGAGGAGAAAGTCCGTCACTGTCTGGACTTTATGAATTTTTCCCTGTCTCAAGAAAAAAAACCAGCGTACCGCGATTTTTGGAGCGCAAAGCAGCTTTGCCTTACACTCTTTAAAGAAAAAATCACCACAAGATCTCGCGCTGTTTTTTGGAGCGAATATCTCCAGCTCTCGAAAGAGATGCAAAATTTAAAAGAAATTTTGAGTGAGGAGTCTAATTTTGCTCAGGAGCAAATAGGGCTCGCAATTGAGGCTGTAGAAAAAGAATTGATGGATGGAGAATATGTTCTCAAAAAAGATCTTTCTCCTGAGAAGTCAAAGACCCTCCAAAAAAATGGAAAGCTCTATTGCGAGCTGCAGGCGGAGTTGGACCGTTTTCAATCCTTTGCAACGAAAATTCAGAGCTTAAGAAAAGAGGTGCTGGCCACCCAAATGCGGATCCGCTCGAAAAACCAATTCCTAGATCGTCTGAGTAAACTAGGGGATCAAGTGTTTCCCAAAAGGAAAGAGATGATCGAAGGCCTCTCCGAGATGTTCTCTCAAGACATCGACCAGTTTGTTTCGGACCATTTTTCCTTGGATCAACCACCCTATTTTGCTCTCAAGGAAGAAATCAAAAAACTGCAAGGGTTCGCTAAAGAAATTAGCATTAACACCAATACCTTCACTCAGATGCGCACTCGATTGAGTGGTTGTTGGGAAAAAATTCGTGAGAAAGAGCAGCTCCACAGAAAAGCTCAATCCGAAAAAAATGAGCAGTTTCAAGCCAACTTTGAGAAAATTGCCACTCTGATCGAGCCGTTGAAACAAAGCTGCATTTCAGAGGCCCTCTCGCTTGAAGAAGCACATAAGAAGGAAGAGGAAATCCTTAGCCAAATGAAGGAACTTGAGCTGCGCAGTGGCGAGGTTCATGCATTGAAAAAGCGGCTCAAAGAGGCAAAGAGACCTTTAGAAGTAAAGGAGCAGGAGAAGCGGCAACAAAGAAAAGAAGCAGAAGAAAAAAGCCTTAAAGAAGAGGAAGAGAAAAAATCTCAGCTTTTTGAAAAGCTTCATCAAGAAATGGAAACTTTAGAAAGTGATTCGGAAGAGGTCCTCGAAAAGAAAATGACTTCTCTTAAAGCGCAGACAGAAGCACTATCTTTTTCAAAAATACAACAAGCGCTCATCGACCATCAACTAGCTTTATTTTCAGATGCAATTGCAGAGCTAAAATGGAAGAAGTGGGCAAGCGAGATGCCGCAAGATTTTGTAGAGATTTCTAGATCTTTGCTGGAAGAAAGAGGTCTTCAGCGGCAAAAATTAAAAGCCGCTCTAGAAAAGCATCGGAAAGCTTATGGAGCCTCGGGGCTTGCTTTAGAAGAATCACTAGGTTATACAGACTTAATTGACCAAGAAAAAGAGCGGCTTACCCGTTTGGAGTCGCTCATAGAAGAAATCGAGATAAAATTATGGAATCTCGAGGAGTAAGGAGTATGGAATTCAAAAAGCAAGACGCAACTGAGGACGGAGACTCTGGGGAAAAGCAAGCGCAGTTAAAAAACAATCCTTCAAGTTGTTTCGGTATAAGCGCGTTTGATTTAGACCATACACTGGTTCAGGGAAATAGTAGCTCTTACTTTTTCCGTTACCTTTGCCGGCAAAAAGCACTGCCTCTCACACAAATGTGGCAGCCGCTCATTTATTCAATCCGTCATCGCTTTTTGGGGATGGGTCTTGTGGAGCTTCATCATAGTGTTTTTAATAAAATTCTAAGGGGGAAGCGGCTCGAGCTTTTAGAAACCTATGTAGACAGATTTGTGAATGAGTATGTGAGCCAGTCGCTCTATTTGCCAGCAGTCGCTCGTCTAAAAAGAGCGCAGCAGCTCGGACACTATACTGTGATCTTATCCAACTCTCCGAGCTTTTTGGTGAAGCGATTTGCGAAAGTCTTGGGAGTCAATGACTATTATGCAACAGAATATTCTGTGGATGAGAATCGCCGATTTGACAAGATATTGAAGATTCTCGAGGGAAAAGATAAAGCGCAGCACGTTGTGAAGATTGCTGAGAAGCTAGGGGTTTTTCTCGATCAAGTGTCTGCCTATTCCGATAGCATTTTTGACTTAGAATTCTTGAAAGCAGCTGGTAAGCCCATTGCGGTTAACCCCGATAAGAAATTGCGAGCTATTTCTGTTGAAAACCAGTGGCGAATCATTTGAGCGTAAAAAAAATAGGGTTTTTCGGAGGCACCTTCGATCCAATCCATTTTGGTCATCTCAATCTAGCAGTGAATCTCTTTGAGGCTACAGAACTTGATGAGCTCATCTTTTCGCCTGCAAGGACCTCTCCTGCAAAGCAAGATGCTCATCCAATTGCAAATGCAGTCGCTCGAAAAGAGATGATCGAACTTGCCATCGAAGGGTTCCCTCACTTCTCCTGTATTGACTGGGAGCTAAAGCAGGAAGGGCCCTCATATACGATCCATGTGATTGAGCATTTGAAAGAAAAAGAGCCTGATGCAATGGTGTATTTACTCATAGGAGAGGATGCGCTTAGTGGGTTAGCACAGTGGAAGGATGTCAAGAAACTCCTCGATTTAGGCACTTTTTTGGTAGGGACTCGTTTGGGCGCGGTCTCCACACTATTACCTCCCATTTTAGAGTCTTACTTGCGAGGCTCAAAGTTTCCGATCCCTACAATGGAGATCAGTAGTACAGTGATTCGTCAGCGTCTTGCGAAGAAGAAGTGCTGTAACCATTTAGTCCCAAGTAAAGTTCTCGACTACATAGAGGCTAACAGGGTATACTCTCAACTTGATGGAGACCAAGTCAATTAAACATTTACAACAAGCAGCCCAGGCCCTTTTCGAGAAGAAGGCAGTTAATATTTTAGCTCTTGACGTTCAAGAAATTTCCGAGCTGACAGACTATATACTCATTGCTGAGGGGAGTGTAGATCGACATGTCACTGCAATGGCTCACGATCTGATCGATGTCCTTAAAAAAGAAGGGGAAAAGCCGGTCTATGTCGAGGGACTTGAGACAGGAGACTGGATTGTGATCGATTATCTCGATTATATGGTTCACCTTTTTATGCCCGGTTTGCGCGACAAATATCGCCTTGAAGAGCTCTTTCAAGAGGGTAAGATTGTCGATTTAAAAATTGATTTGGGTTCTCAGCACTCTCAGTAGCTGTCTATTGCAAATTTTTCATATTTCTGCTATGATTGATCCCGATAATGAGGATTTTTTTATGACTACAAAAAAACGAGTCGTTGTTACCGGAATGGGGATTGTTTCCTGTTTTGGAATGGATGTTGATAAATTTTACCAGTCTCTCCTCGAAGGAAAGAGTGGGATACGGCCGATAGAAAGCTTTAATGTGGAAGACTATCCAACCCGTTTTGGAGGAGAGGTGACCGACTTTGAAGTGGGTGACTACATGGATAAGAAGCAGGCAAGAAGGGTCGATCCCTTTATTCGCTATTCAGTTGTCGGAGGAAAGAAGGCGCTAGAAGACGCTGGTCTTGGCGCAGGAGAATTAGAGAAACTCAATAAAAAAAAATGTGGGATTCTGATCGGATCTGGAATGGGGGGGATGACAGCTCTCTATGACGGAACGAAAACAATTATTGAAAAGGGGCACAAGCGGCTCACTCCTTTCTTTATCCCCTACATCATCACGAATATGGGAGGCGCTCTTCTAGGAATCGATACGGGATTCATGGGGCCAAACTATTCGATCTCAACGGCGTGTGCGACAGGAAATTTTGCGATCCATTCTGCAGCACAGCATATCCGCAGTGGGGAAGCCGACTTGATGGTATGTGGAGGTGCTGAAGCTTCGATCAATCCACTAGGACTTTCCGGGTTCGTCGCAATCAAGGCTCTGTCCACACGTAATGACGATCCCACCAAAGCATCTCGTCCTTGGGATAAAAACCGGGATGGTTTTGTCATGGGAGAGGGAGCGGGAATTTTAGTTCTTGAGAGCTTAGACCATGCACTTGAGCGTGGAGCTCCCATCCTTGCTGAATACCTTGGTGGAGCCGTTTCCTGTGATGCGTATCATATGACCGATCCCCATAAGGACGGCGAGGGGGTACGTCTTAGCATTGAGAATGCAATTGCAGATGCTGGCATTGAAAAAGAGCGGATCAACTACATCAATGCGCATGCCACTTCGACCTTAGCAGGAGACATTGCAGAAACAGTTGCCATTCGATCCGTTTTCAAAGAAGACGCTACTAAGATCAAGATGAATGCAACAAAATCCCTGGTAGGTCACTGTCTAGGAGCTGCAGGGGGGATTGAGTCGATTGCAACGATCATGGCTATCCAGACAGGGAAGCTGCACCCAACGCTCAATATGGACGATCCAGAAGAGAGCGTGCAAGATCTCGATATCGTTGGGAAAGAGGCAGAGGATCATCAGATCGATGTGGCTCTTTCCAACTCATTTGGATTTGGTGGACACAACTCAGCTTTACTTTTTGCGCCTTATTCTCCATGATGAGAATATGGAAATGAGCAGCGAAGAGTCTTTTGGGATCATTCCCCTCAAACGCGAGGGTGACGAGTGGTTTTTTTTCTTGATTTTGCATAAGCATGGCAACCATTGGGGATTCCCCAAAGGGAAAGGGGAGAAAGGGGAGACGGCACTACAGAGCGCTACGCGCGAGCTTCTTGAAGAGACGGGCTTAAAAGTCGAGCGCATTTTAAGCGACAAACCAATTTCGGAAAGCTATATCTTTTCTCGCAGAGGGAAAAAAGTCGAAAAGACAGTTACCTATTTTCCAGCGCTTGTTTCAGGAGTTTTTCTTCTACAGCCGGAAGAGATTCGTGATGGCAATTGGTTTTCGTATTCTGAGGCATACAAGCGATTCACCTTTGATGAGGCTCGCTCCATTTGCAAAAATGTTCATTCAGTCTTGCCCGATTTGCACAACTAAAGTATTCTATTAAGGTGTGAGTGCCCCAAAAATTCAGATCTTTGTGCGTCATTGCTACTATTCGCGCGCAAGTTTTCACAAGCCCAGATTTGCTAAGTTTTCCCCTGAGCGGTGTCATCAAAATTTGATGGCCACAGCGGACCATCCAAACGCCTCGTTTACTTTTTTTCTCGACACTCATTTTGGAAAGGACCAAGACCATTTTATTAAAAATCAGACGAGATATCCCGTGATTGAAATCGATGCTGGCTGTGAGGCTAGCTCCTTCTTGCAGATGGTTGATCATGTGACAAAGCAACCTCTTTCTGATGAGACGATTGTCTACCTTTTGGAAGATGATTACCTGCATCGCGAAAGATGGATGGCTATCCTTCAAGAAGGACTCTCTTTGCCCGATGCTGATTATGTAACCCTTTTTGATGACCGGGACAAATACTTCCTCCCTCAGTATAAAGATGAGAAATTTCAGCTCTTCCATACCAAGAGCTGCCATTGGAGAACTGCCCCGTCGACGACAAATACCTATGCAACGCGCTTTGCCACTTTGAAAAAGCACCTTCCGATTCATCGCAAATATTCACTCGATCGGCAGATCTCCTCTGATTACGACAAGTTTTGTGAGCTAGAATTGATCGGTGCCACCCTCGTTTCCCCCCTCCCAGGATGGTCGACACATGTAGAGCCAAAAAATACTTCTCCTTGTTATGATTGGGAAAGACTTTTAGTATCTCCAAAAAAAAATCGCCTAGGAAATCTAATATGGAAGAAACAAAAAGAAGCTGCGCAATGAAAGTGACCAGAAAAGTTCCTGGCCAGGGAGCTACCTCTCCTGGAAAAGGGCACATGCTTTTGCGAGCTCTTCTCCACCCTGTTAAATACAAGCCTTTTTTTGGCGCAAGTTTACGCAAGTTCAATAGTGAGGTGCATAGCTCGATTCACGATCTCCCTAAAATCAATGCTGAGGAGCTCACCGATCAAAGCGTGCCTTTCACTTTGATGAATTGCTCAACGCACGCGGGGAACATGCCAGTCCATGAATCGGCATTTCTAGCAAGTTTGATTGCTAGCCGAAAACCTAAGCACCTTCTCGAGCTTGGGACTTGTGATGGGAATACGACTCTTCAAATGGCCTTGAATACTTCGGATGATGCCAAGGTTCATACTTTAGACCTTCCGTCCGAAGCTCTAGGATACATTCCCTATGATAGCCCTCGTCGCAGATATGAAAATACTCCAGTAGAAGAAAAGATTATGCAGCACATTGGAGATTCGACGGAGATTGATTTTTCTCAGTTTTCAAAGCACGGCCCAATCGACTTTATTTTTATCGATGCGAATCACGATTATGAGTTCGTAAAAAACGATACACTTAAGTCTCTTAAGATTCTTTCCGAGAATGGAGTTATCCTATGGCATGATTATCGAATCGATGTTCCGGGCGTCTTTAAGTGGCTGAATGAATTTTCTAATGAGCTGCCGCTTGCTCACATCAAAGGCACCACCTTTGCTATTTATGTAAAAAATCAGGATAGAAGCGAATGAACAAGCAACAAAAAGAAAAGCCCCCAGGACAGACCGCAGTGCAGAGTAAGGGAAAGATGCTTTTGGAAGCGCTTTTGAATCCAATGAAGTTCAAGCCCTATTTTGGAACAAGTTTAAGAAGCTTTTCCAACTGCATTAGTAAGCTTGATGGGGAAAAGATCTAACCTACTTCCAGCGAATGAATTGATCTATATATCTAGCATCATCGCAAGTCGAAAACCCAAACGCCTCCTTGAAATTGGGACTTGTGATGGAGGGACAACCCTCCATATGGCCTTGAATGCTGCAGAAGATGGTCATGTTCAAACGGTGGACCTCCCACCGGATGCTGAAGGGTATCTTACCTTTGAAAAGCCACAGCGCTTGTATATCGACACCCCAGTTGAAGCAAAAATAGAGCAGCATTTGGGGAATTCGATGAAGATGGATTTTGCTCAGTTTGCAAAACAGGGGTCTCTTGATTTTATTTTCATTGATGCAGATCACCAGTATGAGTTTGTAAAAAATGATACGTTAAAGTCTTTAGATGTTCTTTCCGAGGATGGAATGATTATATGGCATGATTATACGATGGACTTTCCGGGTGTCTTTAAATGGCTCAATGAGCTGTCAGAGAAGCTTCCTCTTGCTCACATTGAGGGGACCTGTCTAGCTATATATGATAGAACCAAAAATTTTTATAATAGCGCTGAAAATGGGACATCCTCTAAAATGGACCCTATCTTGGCTTAGGAGGAAACAATGAATACAAAAATCTTGACCGTCTCTGGGAGCGTCTCGCAGCAAGCAAAGAATCTCGTTGTCATTTTGGGAGCGACGTTGCTTCTTTGCCTGTCCGTTTTGATTTCAATCCCTCTACCCTTCACTCCTGTCCCTGTCGTCTTTTCCTGCCAAATGATTCTTCTTATCTCAGCAGCTTTAGGAAAGCGAGGGTTTGCGGCAACTCTTAGCTATCTTGGTCTTGGAGCAATGGGGCTTCCTGTATTTGCGGGCTGTAGCGGCGGATTTCTTCACTTTTTTGGCCCAACAGGCGGGTATCTTGTTGGCTTTGCTCTTGCCTCTTACATTGTAGCCACTTTAAGTGAGAGAATGGTTGAAAAAACTCCACTGAAGATGTTTGGGACACTTGCGTTAGGAAACAGTCTCGTCTTTGCCTTTGGGATTGCTCATCTAGCTCTTTTTGTGGGCTTTGACAGGTCACTAGCTCTAGGACTCTATCCCTTCATGGGAGTGGACCTTTTAAAGCTAGTCATGACCCATCAAGCTCTAAAATTGTTTAAGAATTAAACACCTGCCCCTCAAGGAGCAGGCGGTGAGTTTTTAAATAACTCTGTGAGATGCGTCGGTTACTTTTGTTTCAGAATTTGGAGCAGGGTACTTGACTGTATACTGCTTATTAGAAGGCTTCTCCTTGCCTCCGATATGAGGAGAGAGAAATGTATCATTTACATATCCTTTTACGGTATCTCTACCCTCTAACATTTTTTGATCGGGCTCAGGTTTTTTTCCTTCTCCAGATGGGTAGATTGGCGTTGGTCCTCCGACAGGTGGTGGTTTTACCATTTGATGCCTCCTTCTGCAATAGCAGCATTTTTCGGTCTACATTCCTCATCATTCGCATTGGATCATTTTTATACAAATAAAAAATTCAGTTAACCAAAAATTAATGAGATTTCTTTTTCTTAGAGCGGGATTTTTTCTTCTTTGCTGCTCCAGCTTCAGCGCGTAACATTTTGGCAATCTGTTCAATTTTCCCACTGGAACTGACTTGTGTTTTGTGGGAAACCTTTCTCTCTTTCATTGAGGTAGTAGCGACAGCTTTGCGAAGCAATTTTGCTGTTTGCAGGGCAAAGGCCTGGATCGAAGAAATAGGTTTCTTTTTGGAGTCGCTCATAAAAAGTCTTCTTATTCTCTCTCGATTATTTAGTCAAATCTGGGTAAAACGCTTGCCATATGGCAAGGCGTGAGTGAGGATAGGAAATCTGGGCAAAGAAGGAGGCAGTTAAAAACCAATTCTTCAAGTTGTTTGGGTATATAATTGAGTTTGCAAACTTTCAAGAGGGCGATTATACTCAAACAACTTCCAAACTTGGTTTTGGCTGACGCGAAAGCTGTCGAAATTTTCTGATCGTAACCGACCTAATATTAATAAGATAAGGTCGATTGTAATCGATGAATTGCGTTGCTTTGGCGCAGCCGAAAGCCCAAGTTTTGAAGTTATTCGAGTATAAAATGGTCATATGTCATTTGTGAAAAAATTGAGTCTTTATCTCCTCTACTGGTTTTTGCGCTTTCTGCTCTTTTTGCGATACAAAGTGGAAGTGGAGGGTATTTCCGAGATTCGGAAGGCTAAAAAGAAGGGGATTCTCTTTCTACCCAACCATCCAGCAGAGATCGACCCCCTGATTTTAATGCGGGTCCTTTGGCCTAGCTTCCGTCCACGCCCGATTGCTGTCGAACATTTCTATTACCAGAAGGGGATCCGCTTTTGCATGGACCTTGTCGGCGCACTTCCTTTGCCTACTATGGATGTGGCCAATCAGTGGAAAGTTAGACAGGTTCAAAAGCTGAAAGAAAAGACGCTAATCGAGTTGAAAAAGGGGAGTAACTTCCTCATCTATCCTTCAGGGAAGCTCAAGCGAACTCCGGAAGAAAAAGTCTATGGGGCCTCGTTCATCCCTGAGGTTCTGGCTATCGATCCAGATGTGGAAATTGTCTTGGTCCGAACCACTGGGCTTTGGGGAAGCTCTTTTTCCTGCGCCTTCAGCGAAGGAACTCCCGACTTTGGAGAGATGCTTTCTAAGGCATGGAAAACCCTTCTGAAAAACGGGATCTTCTTTGCTCCACGAAGAAAAGTGAAGGTTGAGCTTGAATGGGCTCCCTCTGATTTTCCAAGGAAGAAGGGGAAGAGTGAAATCAATAAAGCGCTCGAAAACTGGTACAATGCCAATGGCCCCGAACCGCTTTCTTTAGTTTCTACGGCTTTTTGGAAAAGAGAAGTTCCAGAAGTTCCCTCTAAGGAAAAGGAGAATCAAGCGGAGGAAGTGGAGATCTCTGCAGAGGTGGAAGAGGCGATTTTGAGGCACCTCACTCGCATTTCAGGTTTTCCATCAGATAAAATTGAGCGCCATTTTCACCTTTCCCATGACCTTGGCCTTGACTCAATTGATATTGCTCAGCTCTATATCTATCTAGAGGAGCGGTTTGAGATCACTGAATTGGCCCCAGGAGCTCTGCAAAGTGTCCAAGATCTTTTGCAAGCGGCGATGGGGGTAAAAAAGGAAGGGGTGAAAATCCCATTTCCTAAGGAAAAATCAAAATGGCCTAAAGAAGGAGTTCGCCTCAGCCCTCAGATGGGAGACGAGGAGACGATTCAAGCGGCCTTTCTAGCATCTTGTGACAGGATGGGCTCGTCTACTGCTTGCGCTGATGCTCTCTCTGGAGCTCTCTCCTATAAAAAGCTCAAAAGGACTGCTCTTGTGCTTTCTCTAAAGATTGCGCAGATGCCCGGAGAAAAAATTGGGGTTTTGCTCCCTTCTTCTGTAGGTGCTTATGTGACGATTCTTGCAACTCTTCTTGCAGGTAAAACTCCCGTGGTGCTCAACTGGACAACAGGGGCTCGCAATCTTGAACATGCAGCGCTAGTGTGCTCTTTAAAGCAAGTGATTAGCTCTTATCGTTTTTTAGGTCGCCTCCAAAATGGAGATATGGGACATGTGGATGATCTTTTGATCCTCCTTGAAGAGGTGCGCCGCACTATCTCTTTCAAAGAAAAGGTGAGAGGTCTCTTTCTTTCTTTTCGCAAAACTAAGGGGGTCATGAAAAGGCTGCCGAATCAGCCAAAGGCAGAGGATGCGGCGGTCGTGATTTTTACCAGCGGAACCGAGACGCTGCCAAAGGGCGTTCCCTTGACGCATCAAAATATTTTGAGCAACCAAAGAGCGGCTCTTTCTTGTGTTGACTTTCGCGCTGCAGACATTTTGTATGGAGTCCTTCCTCCCTTCCACTCATTTGGATTTTCCGTCACAGGCATTTTGCCGTTGCTCATAGGATTAAATGTATTTTATGCACCCGATCCAACCGATGCAAGGGGTCTTGCCAATGATATCGACTATTGGAAACCCACTTTGTTTTGTTGTGCACCTAGTTTCATTCAGCAGATGATGCGAGTGGCAAAAGAAGGGCAGCTTAACTCGCTGCGCTTAGTTGTTGCAGGCGCAGAGAAAGCTCCAGAGGAGCTTTTGGAAAACCTTAAAAATCAAGGGGTCGAAGCGAGAGAAGGGTATGGGATTTCAGAGTGCAGCCCTGTTGTTACCTTAGAGCGAGAAGGTGAGTCTCACAAGGGGGTTGGGAAACCCCTTCCTGGTGTGGAGCTCATCGTGATCGATCCTGAGTCGGATAAGATTCTTGGAGAAGGAGAACAAGGGGAGATTTGTATTCGAGGGCCAAACGTTTTTAAGGGCTATTTGGGCACAGACATGGATCCCTTCATTACAAAAAGAGAGGAAAGATGGTACCGTTCTGGGGACCGAGGATATATTGACACCGACGGCACTTTGATTTTGACGGGGAGACTGAAACGCTTTGTCAAAATTGGAGGAGAGATGGTGAGCCTTGGAGGAATCGAAAAAGATTTGATCGCTGTTTGCAAAAAAAAGCATTGGGCTCCAGAAAAAACCGAAGGCCCCATCCTAGCAGTGACTGTGACAGGAAGAGAAAGTGAAAAGCCTCAAATTGTGCTTTTCACGACATTTGATCTTGTCAAAGGGCTTGTGAATCAAGCTTTGAAGGATTTAGGCCACGGACGGCTGATCAAAATTGCAGAAATTTATACATTGGATGAGATTCCTCTAACTGGAACAGGAAAAATTGCCTACCGTGAGTTGGACCAAAAATTGGAAAAGGAATGAACCTAGTAAAACTCTACAACACAGAAACAAGAGAAAAAGAGGGATTGCATCCTATAGATGGGAAGAAGATCCGTCTCTACACCTGTGGACCGACCGTCTATAACTTTGCTCATATCGGGAATTTTCGCACCTATGTTTTTGAGGACCTTCTAAGGAGGACACTCAACTACTTTGGTTATGAGGTGACCCAAGTGATGAACCTAACCGATGTGGATGATAAGACGATCAAAGGGGCAATCACCCAGAATAAGACGCTGGATGCGTTCACGCAGCCTTATATTGATGCTTTTTTTGAAGACTTAGATACCCTCCATATCGAGCGGGTGGAACATTACCCAAAAGCGACCGATTATATCCCAAAAATGATAGAGATTATCGAAGTGCTCATTGAAAAGGGGATTGGCTATAAAGGAGCAGATGGAAGTATCTACTTCTCCATCACGAAATTTCCCTCCTATGGTCGCCTCTCTCACCTTAAAATCGATGAGCTCAAAGTAGGTGCTTCTGAGCGAGTTGGTTCGGACGAGTACGATAAAGAAAATGTGGCCGATTTTGTTCTTTGGAAGGCGTATGATGCGAAAAGAGATGGGCAGATCTATTGGGAGAGCCCATTTGGAAAAGGGCGACCTGGGTGGCACATCGAGTGCTCTGCAATGGGAATGAGCATTCTTGGAGAGACGATCGATATCCACGTAGGGGGAGTCGACAATATGTTTCCCCACCATGAAAATGAGATAGCCCAGTCAGAAGGGTGCACAGGCAAACAATTTGTGAACCATTGGCTCCACTCGGAGCATCTTCTTGTCGACCAAAAGAAAATGTCGAAAAGCCTTGGCAATTTCTACACGCTGCGCGATCTCCTTGAGATGGGCTACACAGGGGAGGAGGTTCGCTACCTTCTTCTCAACTCCCACTATCGAGTGCAGCTCAACTTCACCCTCTCAGGATTAGTTGCTGCTCGCTCAAGTTTAGAGCGACTCAGCGACTTTATCACCCGGATGGAAGAGCTAGACGGAGAGGAAGAAGCCAAAGATCTAGATGAAGTCCTTACTCAGACAAAAGAAGCTTTCGATGCAGCACTGGCTGATGATTTGAATATTTCTCCTGCGCTTGCGGCTATCTTTGAGATGGTGCGAAAGATCAACGCACTTTGTGATGAAGAAACCCTTAGCAAAGCCTCTGGAGAGAAAGTGATTGATATCCTCCGCGATCTCGACCGGGTCCTTGGGGTGATTCCCTTTGAGAGGAAAGAGGTAGAGGTACCGTCTCATCTTCTTGAAGCTCTTCTTAAAAGAGACCAAGCTCGCAAAGAGAAAGACTGGGCAGAGGCTGACAAGCAAAGAGACTACATCACATCCCATGGCTTTGTGATTGAAGACACTCCCAAAGGGTCCAGGCTGAAGAAGGCAAAAGCAATTCAATGACCCAAAAAAGAAAGAGCAAGGAAGAAATTTTTTTAGGAAAGCTCCTCGAGCTTGCTAAAAAAAGAGGTGGCCCGGAAGAAGAGGTGGATCGTTATGCGGTTGGCAATGAGGTGGGAGAGAATACCCGCACTGTAGACAACATGGTCCAGGTTCTTACAAAAAACAACTTCTTGAAGAAAGGGGAGGATGGTCTCATTCGTCTTACACCACTAGGCGTGCGCCTCGCAGAGGAAGAGTAGATACCTATTCCTCGGGTTTCATGAGGGGGAAGAAGACAATATCGCGGATCGATGCGGCATTGGCAAACAGCATCACCATTCGATCCACACCAATTCCAAGGCCTCCTGCAGGGGGCATTCCCTGGCAAATGGCTTCAATGAACTCTTCATCGAGAGGGTTCGCTTCTTCATTGCCGTGTTGCTTTTGGCGAGCTTGATCTTCGAGCAGCTCCCTTTGATGAATCGGGTCGTTGAGCTCCGTATAGGAGTTGGAGTACTCCCCTCCTAAGATGAAGCTTTCAAATCGCTCGACGATTCCCATCTCAGCAAGCTTTGGGTCCCGATGCAATTTGCAAAGAGGAGTTGTCTCAATGGGATGATCAATGATGTGGTGGGGCTGAATCAAATGCTCTTCGACGAGCTCCTCAAAGATCATAGCAATGAGGTTGCCTCGAGCTGCTTTTTTGACTTCGTAGGGGTCAAGGGTGGCTTTTTCACCCAGGATCTTACGTAGCTCATCATCGGATTGAGTAAGGACATCGATACCGGCATATTGCTTAATGCTGTCGATCATAGAGAGGCGCTTCCAAGGAGCTTTTAGCTCCACTTCATGGATGGTTCCCTCTTTTTCGACTTTGACTTTGGTGGTTCCCAAAAGCTTAAGAGCAATCGCTTCAAAGAGGTTTTCGGTCAGCTCCATCATGTCATTGTAGTCCCAGTAGGCGGCATACGCCTCAATTAAGGTGAACTCGGGGTTGTGCGTACGATCGATTCCTTCGTTGCGGAAGACTTTGCTGAGCTCGAAGACTTTTTCGAGACCTCCAACAAGAAGCTTCTTTAGAGGGATCTCAAGAGAAATGCGCAGAAACATTTCTTGATCAAGGGCGTGAAGCTTTGTCATAAAGGGACGGGCAGAAGCTCCCCCATAGGTATTTTGCAAGATAGGCGTTTCTACCTCGAGGAATCCAGCATCTTCAAAGTAGCGACGAATAATCTGCACGATGTGAGAGCGAAAGATGAGTCTTTCTTTTGACTCTTCGTTGGCAATGAGATCGAGCCATCGCTTGCGGTAGCGTACCCCTTTATCAACAAGGCCACTGTGCTTATCGGGAAGAGGGAGAAGAGATTTGCAAAGAAGGGTGACCGTTTTTGCAAAAATGGTCAGCTCCCCTTTTTGTGTTCGGAAAAGGTGTCCTTCTACTCCAAGGATATCTCCCAAATCGAGCTTTTTTTGGATAAACTTGATCGGTGTAAGATCCCCCTGTGGGAGGCCGACTACCTTAGTTGTATCTCGATTAAAGAGGATCTGGATTTTTCCACTCTCGTCTTGAATGTGGGCAAAAGCGTTTTTTCCCATAGATCGGAAGAGGATGAGTCTTCCTGCAATGCAAACCTTTTGGGTTGATCCACCTGCTGCATCGTCAAAATGGCCTACTTCTTGCCCTTCAAGCTCAGCTGTGAGAGCGCCCGCTTTCTTAGAAGGAGTGTACTTGGGGGGATAGGGGTTGATTCCAAGGGCTCGGATTTCATGGAGCTTTCCACATCGATTTCGAAACTCTTCGTGGGTATGATATTCTGGGGATAAGTTCGTCATAGTGGCCGATTATACTAGGCACGAGTCTTATTGTACAATGCCCGATGCTTTCAGGGCTTGGTAATGAGTAGGATTTTTTTGAGAGAGGAATTCGATCAGCTTTGGTTTAGAGGGTAGGACCGAGCTTAGCCCCATCTGTTCGATGAAGGTTTCGATCGATTTTTCCGCGTCTGGAATTTTTTCTTCACTATGAACAATGAGTTCGACTTCGGCAGTCCGATAGATGAAATCGTCGAAGTAGGCGAGATCGAGATCAATGGTGAATTTGTCGATCTGATATTTTCTGCGTGCTGTTTGAAAGGAGGCGTAGGGATAGATCTTGGCTTTTTCGATGGCCTGTAGAAAGTCGGTCTCTTTTTCGAGCCCTAGCTTTTTCAATATTTCTTTCGGATCGCTCAGCTCTTCATATCGGTCGATCTGATTGTTAAGGTTTTTGATCCCGACCTTCAGTTCAAACTTACATTCCCGTTCACGGAGCCAGATATCGCTGGTTGTATACCTGTAGTCAGCAGTGTCGTAGTAGGTGTCCGATAGGATGCAGGAGTCCAAAAAGGTCCCTTTCTCCTCAATTTTTTGGAGATCCTTTTCGTTCAAAATGACTTTTTTTTCTACTTCAATCATAAGCTGCACGATTCTATCAGTCATATGAATATTTCTCCAGGGATTGGAAAAGGTATTTAATTTTTTCTTTGTTGCTGAAAATTTTTCACATCGGCTAAAATCCCTTACTCAAGAACTCGAAACGGAGGAAATTATGGAAGTACAACAACCGACAGCACCTAACCCTTGGGCAGAGGGAGTAATGGAAACCTCAATGGACGGTAACCCTGCAGATGGAGTGCTCCCAGCACATACGCAAGAAGCTAGGCAACCAACTGAGGAAGAGCTTCGAGTAGGCGCTGGTTTTTTGACAGCTCTCATGTTTGCGCATTTGAACAATATGAATCAGAGCAATTCTGCACCACAAAGCAGTGATGCAGCTCAACAAATCAACACTGCTGCTAAACAGGTAAAGGCGCAGCACCCAACAGAATTTCACAGAGCTTATGAGTTTGGGATCGAAACAGCAGGCAAGATTGCAATCAGTTATCCTCTGGTCACCTTGGTAACTACCGTTGTTTTAACCCTTCTTGGAATTTCGAACTTTTTTTCTCTTAACCTGTTCACTGGAATCGTTTTGATTGGCATTGCTGCGATTTTCATTCTTGGTATGAAAAAAGAGTCGACGGAATATGGAAAGGCGCTCACCGATTCTTTTTGGGAAATTAAAGATTGGTTTGTGCAATCAGTGAAAAACTCTGCTGAGTCTCAGCCCGTTGCATCTGCCGCTCAAATTGCGGTGAATCGCGAAGCAGAAGCCGTACGATTGGAACCTGCTGGGCAAACAGACCAGTAGAAAAAAGTGGACCCTAGAAAACATGTAGACCTAAAAGAAGGTAGACCTAAAAAAAGGTAGACAGGGGATCAACATCAATCGATAGGCTCACTCCTTTTGAGCGCTCAAAGCCTTCATAGGCCTGCCTTATAGGTGCAAGCACAGCTTGCACCTTTTCTGTCTTCACTAAAAACTGAAATCGATACCGTCCCTTGATTTTCGTATAGCCGCAGGGGACAACCGGAAGAAGTTTTACCTCTTTGGAGAGAGATTGGATAAGCTGACGGCGAAAGGCGTTTGCCCTGCGCTCACATTTTTCAGGGTCTTCTCCCGAAAATGAAAACTTGACCAGGCGCATAAAGGGAGGGAACTCAAAGAGCTTTCTCACATCGATCTCTTCATCGTAAAAGGCGCGATAGTTTTGCTCCGCCGCTTTTTGAAAAAGAGGGTGATCGGGAAGGTGTGTTTGTACAATGACCTCTCCTGGGAGCTCAGCCCTTCCTGCTCTTCCCGCCACTTGGGTGAGAAGTTGAAACACATTTTCACTCGCTCGAAAGTCGGGGATGTGGAGGCTCCCATCCACCCCGAGAACTCCAACGAGAGTAACCAGAGGGAAGTGGAGCCCTTTGGCGATCATCTGAGTGCCGACGAGGATGTCCGCTTTTCCAGAGCGAAAGGCTTTAAAAATCTGCTCGTGGCTTCCTTTGTGGCGCGTTGTGTCTGCGTCGAGACGTAATGTGCGCACGTCTGGAAATAGAGCGTGGAGCGCTCGTTCGACTTTTTCTGTTCCAGCCCCCTTAAATTGAAGAGGGCCCTCTTGGTTGCATTTAGGGCAATTTCTTGGAGGTCTTTGTCGATAATCACATAGGTGGCAAGAGAGAAGTTCTTGATGGAGATGGTAGGTCAGTGTTAAAGAGCAGCTTGGACACTCAGCGACAAACGTGCAGTGGGGACACTGGGCTGAGGTGTGGTAGCCACGCCTATTGAGAAACAAAAGAGTCTGCTCCCCCTTGTCGAGGCGCTGTTTCATCTGATCGATAAGAGCGCCTGAGAAGAGGGTATATCCTTTGTTTTTCTCAAACTCCTTTTGCATATCGACCAAATGGACAGTGGGAAGATGGGCACTGTCAGCTCTGTTTTTTAGCTCGTGCAACTGGTAGCGCCCTGCAAGGGCATTGGTGTAGCTTTCAATGCTTGGCGTGGCGCTTCCAAGAACGACGGGGCAATTTGCCCATTTGCCGCGCACTACAGCGACATCGCGGGCATGGTATTTAGGCGCTTCTTCCGTCTGCTTGTAGCTTGACTCATGCTCTTCATCTACAATGATGAGTCCTAACTTTGGGACTGGGCTAAAAAGGGCTGAGCGTGCGCCAATCACAATTTTTGTCTTCCCCGATTGAATCCGATGCCACGCATCGTGGCGCTCTCCAATGGAGAGGGCTGAGTGTAAAATGGCGATATTCTCATTGCCGAACCGCGAGCGGAGCCTTTCGATCATTTGGGAGGTGAGTCCAATTTCAGGGACGAGGAAGATGGCTCCTTGCCCAAGAGAGAGGGTGTGATCAATGGCTTGAAGATATACTTCGGTTTTCCCACTTCCGGTGATCCCATGGATGAGGTGGGTTTGAAAGGATTGGCTAGAGGCGCAAATTTGATCGAGGCAAATCTTTTGCTCTGGATTCAGATGTTTAGGTTTTGTCGGGAAGTAGTCTTGCCCAATAAGAGGGGAGCGATCAACTCGAACTTTGTCCACACGCACTAGTTTTTTCTTTGCAAGAGTTTGGATAGGGCTCATCGATATCGAGGCTTCTTCAAGAATCTCGCTTAAGAAGAGTCCCCTGGGTGCTTTTTGGGGTGCTTTCAGTAAAAGGTCGAGAACGGCGGCTTGCGCTGGGAAGCGATCTCGCACTGTTTTGGCCTCTTCTGCAAGCCGATTTTTAGAGACGAGCGGGCGCACAAAGCTTTGGGTTTTATGCCCCACTTTTTCATCGCGCAGCGGTGGGGGAAGAATCGTTTTGAGTACCTTTGAAAGGGGGGCGCAGTAGTACTTAGACATCCATAGGGCGAGCTGAAAAAGATCGGCGGCGATCTCGGCTTTCCCGGTAAGGAGGCGCTTTAGAGGTTTCACGTTCTTAAAAGAAGAGCTGTTTTTAAGAGCAACCACAGTCCCCTTAACAAGTCGATTTCTTAGTGGAACCTCTACGCGCATTCCTACCTCTGCTCCATCTAGATTCGGAGGAATGGCGTAGTCCAAGGGGCGATCAAAGCCTTTATCTAAGGCGACTTGTGCGTAGTAAGTTTTTGGCATAGAGAGGACCAGAGAGCTTTTTTACTCTCGGTATTGTTCTGGTATGTCTCAATAGATGCAAGAAGAATCACCCGCTCTTTTGGCAGAAACTCGGGGAGCTGTTTTCTTTGAGAGAGGATAAGAGAATAGGGATTTCCCTCAAAAGTAGTTTGCCAACTCTGCTTTTGATCGAGAACGTTTACGTCGATGAGCTTTACTTTGCAAAACCTTGATTGGATCGCGCTTGCCAGGTTTTTAAGGAAGGGGAGACCTTCTTTGTTTTCAACTAGGATCGCCACTCCCGAAGATGGAGCAGGGGGAGGAGTATTTTTTAGCTTCACATGAGGGAGATGCTTCTCAAGCAGGGAGAGGTTTGAAGGGGCAGGCTCAGCTAGCTTTTTTGCTTCTGGTAGAGGCGGAGGGCTTTTTTTGGCAGCTGGCTTAGGGGAAGGAGCAGTCTTTACCGCGATCGGTTTTTGAGCAGGAGCTGTGGCTATTGCTTTGGCAGGCTTTGGAGTCTTTTTTTCAAAAGAGAGGGGGGAGTCAAAATGAGGCTGCTCACGAAGGTAGTCGCTTACATCCCTAGTTAGATCGTTTAGGTCATACATATTGGGTTAGGATGTTATCAAGTTCGGGCATTATTGCGGTAGCGTTACGGCTGCGGTACTCTCTTTGAATGACAGGTGAGACTTTTTCAAGCCCCTCTGGATACATTCTTGAAAGCAACGACCCTAAGTTCTCTGGAGCGCCTAATCTTGCGATTTCTTCGGGGTGCTTAAGCAAGAAAACAAGTAGAGGCTCGCTCTCACTGCAGGCAATGAGAAAAGGTTGAAGCAGGGTATATAATTTCTGAAGAAAGGGTAAAAGTTCGGACGGACACATTTCTTCATGCCTTTTTTTCTTCGATACAACATTTGCTAAAGCTCCCTCAAGAGCTTCTTGGAACAGATGAATAGAGGTTGTTAATTTTCCAAATCCATAACAGAGCAGTCTTGCATGGTCAGCAATTTTATTCAGGCATCCTAGCTCATAGGACCAGTCTACAGGGAAAAAGCAAGCGGGGGATGAGAAGACAAAGGCAAGAGGATCGTCTTTCTTGCCCGATTCCATTGCATGAAAAAGTTCTGAAAGGATGAACTGTAAAAGGATAGCGCGATTTTGGCCTTCTTTGACCGTTTTGATCGTGAGAGGAGAATAGAGATAGATGTCTGAGTAGGGCATAGGCTCCTTAAGCAGAGTTTTCGAAAATCCTACTAAATCAAAGATGCCATTTAATCACAATAGGTTGAGCCACCAAATAGCAATATTCAGTGACAGTGCGTAGATCGTCCATAGGAGATAGGGCAGTAGTAGGAAACCGGCTTTTTTATTGATCCGGTAGAAGGATAGAAATGTAAGTGCAATCAAAATAGTTAGAACGACAAGGTCAATCAGCGCCCATCCGGGGTTTTGAAGACCAAAAAAAAGAAACGACCATAATCCATTGAAAAACAGCTGAAAACAGAACAGGATATAGGCCTTGTTCTTTTTATTTTTTATAGATTTCGATTGAGAAATGATCCAAACTGCAACTACCATCATCATATAGAGCAAAGACCAAACCGGGCCAAAGACCCAAGCTGGTGGGTTCCATGGAGCTTTCTTCAGAGAATTATACCAACGGCCGATAGATTCTGAGGTGATCAACCCAGCTAGAATCTGAACCAATGCAACCGGTATGAGCCAGAAAAGAAACGCTCGAATTTTTCTGATTTTTTTGTTCATAGTCCACGATTGTTCAAAGACGCGGTACTGCTACCTAGGCTCTCTTCGCTTCTTATCTACTTTGGTTTGCGCATCACCCATATGTAAACATATGAGCTTCTTCCCAAATCTTATATCTAAAAAGCTCACTAACGCTTAGAAAGATCCTAGGTAGCAGTACCGGGTAAAATTTAGTTCACTATCGTATACCGGGTTGAAATAAATGGAGTCAAGTCTTCAAAATTTAGCAAAAGGAGCTCTTATGAGAAGTCTACTCGTTAGTCTAGTGTTTTTTCTACCAATTCTTTCTTTTGCAAAGGAGCCTCCAACTGTATCGGTTGCTGTGATCGGCTCTGGACCCGGGGGCTTGAGTGCTGCCTTTGTTACGGGGCGTGAGCGGATCGATACCCACCTCTTTTTAGGGGAAATGCCAGGAGGGCCCGTCAATGCAGTCACTTGTTTAGGCAACTGGCCAGCCTCGGTGAAGGGGAAGGGGAATGTAGTGATGGAAAGACTGTTTGAGCAGGTGGAGAAATTTTCAGTCCACTGCCATCAAGAGCAGATTGTAAGCGTTGACTTTGCCGACTGGCCCTTTCACCTTTATACTGAAGAGGGGAAAGAATACCGAGCCCTTGCAGTTGTTCTAGCGACAGGAGCCATTCCTCGCAAGCTTGGGGTTCAAGGCGAAGAGATCTATGCAAACGATGTAAAAACTCAGGTTTATTTGACCAATGCGCATGAGTTTGCAGGGAAAAGAGTAGCGGTTGTTGGCGGGGGGTTGGATGCTGTGAAAAAAGCGACCATTCTTGCCAAAGAGGCAGAGTTGGTTCATTTGCTTGTGCGAAAAGGTTCGTTGCAAAAACCGTTCATGAAGCGGCGCATTGAAACGAAAGGGCAAGGGAAAGTTGTGGTGCACTACAACACAATAGTAGAAGCTCTTTGTGGTGATGGCAATCATTTGGCCCATCTTGAGCTTTTGGAAGATGGAAACAAACAAACCCTTGAAATCGATACTCTTGTCCTCGCAGCGGGGATCGTACCAAACACGAAGCTTGTGCAGGATGCACTGGAGATCGACGAGCAAGGGTTTATCGTTTTGGAAGGGCGCTCGCAAAAGACGAGTGTTCGTGGAGTATTTGCAGCGGGCAATGCAACCGATCCGACCTATCGGCAGGCGGCTATCTCATCTGGAGATGGAATGAAGGCGGGCTATGATGTCATTGACTTTCTTACGCAGATCAACGTAGTTCATGTGGAGTAGACTAATGCTTTTTCATTGGCATAAATAGCTATATTCAAGCTCTTCATTTTTCTTGGGTCCAATCACTCGCCAACTTAAGTTGAGGGTATACTGATCAAAATGTGCCCGACCAAAATAAGAGTCTCCATGGCAAAGGTGGGAGTCAATTTATTAAGCAGTGGGAAAACCACCCAAAACTCAAGATATGTGAGTCTCTTGGAACGATATTAGTACTAGAATATCGAGATGACAATGACACCTATTTTTCTTCTCTTAGCGACTGGCTATATCAATTCTTCATTGAACCCGTGTTTGCTACCAAATCTTTGATTTAGCGCGACAGATTTAGACGAGATTTTCCAGATTTTTTTGAGCAGATATCTGAAGATATCTGCGATGAAAAAGATGGAAAATCTCGTCTAAATCTGTTGATGATAAATCAAATAAACTCTTTAATTTTCTTTCACTTAAATGGAGGAATTTTATGGGTACCAAAGTGATCTTTATTTACTGTCTTGCAGATACAATTTCTCGTGCTCTAA
>Ga0180438_10002676_pt1 | contig 28377 bp, 16 predicted proteins | sample SS_ome_12_FD_132455 | JGI IMG/M metagenome (GOLD analysis project Ga0180438, IMG submission 132455) | Hypersaline lake sediment archaeal communities from the Salton Sea, California, USA - SS_3_D_2 metaG | ecosystem: Environmental > Aquatic > Non-marine Saline and Alkaline > Hypersaline >...
GCCATGCGGTTTGCGACGGCTCAAGGGAAAAATTTGTAGTCCTCCAATTTAAAAATGCAAATTGCCAAAAATGCCTATATATCAGCATATTCAAAAAACGGCTGGTAAAGATGGGTTAAGGAAATATACAAACCCTTGCAAATTGACGTTGACAGCAATTTTATTTATGTTTCACAAATGTCAACCGTTTATATTTATTCTTTAGAGGATTTCCATTTGAAGAATAAATTTGGCAAAGAAGGAGAAGGTCCCCAGGAATTCAGACGATATGCTATCATTAATGCTAATGCTCAACCGGAGACTCTTTTAATCAACAGCATCGGCAAGTTGTCATTTTTTAACAAAGATGGTACCTTTATTAAAGAAGTGCGCACCAGTGCCGAAACTTTCAACCTGAAACCTTTGGGTGAAAATTTTGTGGGGTTTGGATTTAGAGTGATAAGGAGACAAGAGGACGGAATTAACTACAAAACCATTAATCTTTATAACAGTAAATTGGAGAGAGTCAAAGAAGTATTCAAACACCAGTTGGATTGGCAGCCGGGAAAAGGCACAAGAATATATCATCTTAGTTTTATATATCATACGTATGGTGATAAGCTGTATGTGGCAGGAAAAAATGATTTTGTGATTGATGTTTTTGATAAAGAGGGAAACCATCTGTTTGCCATCTCCCAGGATTACCAAAAGAAAAAGTTTACAAAAGAAGATAAAGATCGAATTTTAGATCAAGTAAAAAAAACTCGCTCTCCTGAAAATTATGAAAGATTTAAACGAAATGCCAGGTTCCCGGAAGTTTTTCCTGCAATTCATAATTTCTTTATCGACAATGAAAAAATTTATGTCAAAACCCATAAAACAGAAAACAATAGGGCTGATTTTTTTATTTTTGATATCAAGGGTAAACTGCTAAAAACCACAATGATTCCTCTTGTGGATCGATTGCCCAAAACAAATTTTCCTTATGTTATTAAAGATAACAAATTATATCAATTGGTGGAAAATCAAGATACAGAGATGTTTGAGCTTTATACGTATGAGATAAAATAAATGCGAAGCACGAAACCTGAAACTGATGGGGACAGGTAAACTGTTCTTAACAGATCGATAGGAGGCTTGACAACATTCTATCAACACGCACCGGGCTGGTTTTGGTTTTAAATTCTTTTTTTTAAAAGAGTAACAATATCCAGGTAACCGTTTGCTTCAGCTTTCATTAATGCAGTATCACCTTCCTGATTTTTGATATTCACGTCGGCTTTATACTCCAGTAGAAGTTTTACCATCTCAGTTCTACTTCGGTATGAAGTAGCCACAATTAAGGCGGTGTCCCCATTATTGTCCCTGGCGTTTATATCGGCTCCATGCAATAATAAAAATTTGGCACTTTTAGTATAGCCCCAGAAAGCAGTGACCATCAGTGCGGTTTTTCCATCTTTCGTTTTTGCATTTACATCGGCCCCTTGATCAACCAGGAATTTTACCACGTCAAGGTAATTTTGTGATGCTGCAAAAATTAAAGCGGTATACCCTTTTTTATTCCTGGTTTTCACGTCCGCTCCTTCGGCAATGAGGCGTTTGACAATATCGATGGATCCATCCCAGGAAGCCGCAATCAAGGCATTGTTTAAACTGGCGCCTTTATTGATTAAGAGGTCCACCATTTTCATGGGATCCTTGAATTTCTCTTTGTTATTAATGGTCATGATCAGGGCATCACCTTCGATATTGTTTTTGATATTACTATTTGCTCCCTGCTTAATTAAAAAATAGGCAACCTCTATTTGGCCTTCCTGGATTGCCAGCATTAAGGCCGCATTCCCTTTCACGGTTTGTAAATTTACCCCCGCCCCCCTGGCGACTAAATGTTTAACCACCTCCAGGTGGCCCCTTTCCGCTGCAACCATAAGTGAGGTCTTATCCCACCAATTTCTTTTATCAATTTCAGCACCTTTATCGATTAGGAACTTTACTGTATCCCTATGACCGTTTTCAGAAGCCAGGGTTAAGACCGGGTAACCGTTAAGATCGGTATTAACATTAACTCCTTCATTAACAAGCAGTTCTACGACTTTTAAGTGGCCGCTTTCTGCGGCAATCATCAACGCGGTTTGGACATTTTCATCATTAACATTCAAGCCGTTGTTTTTCTTAAATAGGTGTTTGAGCTTCTCCAAATGGCCATTCATGGCATCCCATATCAAGGAATTCCCGGTTTCATCGTCCGCCCCCTTTTCAATGAGATGTTTGGCTATTTCAAACCGCTCCTTTAAGCTGGCTTTCAAACGCTCCTTCTTTAGAACTATATTTCGCAACTGCAGTAGGTTGGCACCCTGATTATTTGTCATGGTTACATCAGCACCCTTTTGGAGTAATAATTGAACTGTTTTGACGTGGCCTTTTTGAGTCGCTTGTAAAAGGGCTGTGATACCCTGGTTACTTTGGGCATTCAAATCAGCTCCTTGATTTATCAACAGCTCTACCATTTTTGGATTCCCTTTGGCAGCAGCTAAAATTAATGCGGTATTTCCCGCTTTGGATTTGACGTTCAAATCTGCACCATTCTTCAGCAATAATTCTGCGATATCGGTTCGTCCCTTCAAGGCGGCCCACATTAGAGCAGTAAGACCCCTTTTAGTTGCTGCTCCAACATCGGCTCCGTTTCTTATTAACTGTTCGATCATATCGATCCCAATATCCTTAGGGATGGAGATAACAGCACTTAATAATGCGGTATGGCCCCGGTTATTTTTGACATTTACCTTAGCACCCTTTTTTAGTAATAAATTAACTGCTTTTTCACAATGCAATCCTGCCGCTGCCATTAAGGGCGTATCGTCCTCATTTCCTCTTACGTTAATATTGGCCCCATGGGCAAGTAATATCCTTGCTGTTTCAGGATCGTCATAAGTAACTGCCATGGTCAAAGGTGTATCTCCATAATTGGTTTTTTTCTCGATATCGGCTCCCTTTGCCAGCAGTAATTCAATGATTTTTCTACGGCCGTTTGCTGCTGCTGTGATTAATGGAGTATAACCGAACCGATCTTTTTGTCTGGCGTTTACATCCACGCCTTTGTTTATAAGCAGTTTGACTTTAACGATGTCTCCTCTTTTGATTGCTTTAAAAAAACTGTTGTTGGTTTTTTGCACTTCATGACATGAGGGAAAAAATAAAAGAAGTGCAAAAAAAGAGATGATAATTGGTTTATTATTCCAGGCAACAAAAACTGGTTTTAAAGTCTTTTTGTTTTTCATAAAGTAGAAGTGTAATTGAATGAGATTGAGAAGTCAACAATTGACTCCTGCTACTTAGCAGAGTAGCAATACCTGTTTTTATTCATTTATTTTTCTTCCACCACTTTTGCCATTTCTTGTACTTAACACCATAATCTTTGCCGGTAATGGATTTCAACACTCGCGCTGCCAGCTCTCTTTCCCAGGATTTAGGGCTTTGAAGAATCTCTATCAAAGGCCCTACAGCCCGACGGTCCTTTAATTTCCCCAACATATCCATGACTGTTCTCCTGAATGCTGGATCCTCACTGGTCAACGATGCAATCAATAGGTCTACCAAACCCGGCTTGTTTATCTTTTCCAGGAAATTTTGTGCACTGGTTCTTAAGTTGGAATCCTTATCTTTGAGAAACTCTAAAAAGGGTTCTAGCGGCACACTGTCCACCATTTTTCCCAGTGCTCCAAAAGCTGCATCTCTAACCTGGTTACTTTTGTATTTACATAGGTCTATTAAAGGCGTTATTGCCTGTGTCGCTTTTAGTTCACCCAGGGCTTCCGCCGCGGCTTCAACGACAATAAAGTTGGAGTGGGGGTCTTTAAGTATGGTCAGCAGGGGGGGGATGGCCCGTGGGTCTCCTTTTTTGGCCAAAGCATTTGCGGCTTTTACCTGGTACCTGGGCTCCTCACCTTCCAGTAGGGCAATAAGGGGTTCCACAACACCCCGATCATCGATCTTTTCCAGAGCATGCACTACTCTATCCCTGACCCACTGCTTGCTATCGTTTAAAGCTTCAACCAATGCGGGGATGGTGCGGGGGTCTTTAATTCCTGCAAGTACGTTGATGGCATGGTCCCTGGTTTTATCCGAAGAACTTTGCAGGGCTTTGATAAAATAGGGGACGTCTTTGATGACTGCTTCACTGGCTCCCCAGTGCGTGTAGGATTTGTTAAGTGCATTTAATGCACCCCACCTGATACCGTTATCCTTGTCTTTTAACGCCTGGATCAAAGGAAAAAATCCGCGGGGGTCCCCAATCTCTTCCAGGGCATGGGTGGCGCCGGCTCTTATATGAGGGGACTGGTTTTCCAGGTCGGCAATAAAACTAGGGACCAGTTCTGCTGCTTGCTGACTGGTTCGCCATTGGGGGAAACTTTTATCAAGGGCTCCGACAACCTTTGGTCTTAGCCAGGAATCCTTTTCCATCAACCTCATCATAAGAGGTTTCAGGGCACGGGGATCGGAGAGCGCTCCAAGCGCTTCTACGGCTGATGCCCGGGTAGACAAATCACTGCTTTCCAGGTCGGCAATAAAGGTAGGAACCAACTGTTTGCATGATTCCCTTTTTATCCAGTTGGGGTCGATGGTATTCAAGGCTTTGCGTACGGCCTTTCGGACTTTGTCATTCTTGTCCTTCAGGCAATTGATGAGTGGGTCTACGCTGTTGGGGGCCTTTATTTTCTCCAGCATTCCCACTGCTTCCTCGCGAATCCCCGACTCATCGCTTTTCAAATAAGCAGTCAGCAAAGCGATCTTGTCCCGGTTGATCCCGGCTAAAAGTTCCATTATATCTCGTATAAAAGAGGATGTTAAAAACGCCATACCAAAAGGAGCGGAAGAAGGCCTCTCAAACCGTCCTTTTTGAATGGTGATTTTTGGGACCACTTTCCCTGAAAAGGACTTTTTAGGATGCCATCTCTCACCCTCTCTTAAATAGATTTCCCCTGATATAGTGGCACCGGAATAGGCACGCTGTGTTTTGCTCAATGGAGCTCTTAGACTGCCGTAAGTTCGTGATTGTGCCTGGCCTGTAATGACTACTTTTAACACGATGTCACCGTTGGCGTCCACCTGTGTGAGACCAGTGGGGGCCAACAGTTTTTCAAGAATTTCTTTGACAGGAATACGAACACTTCCGGCATCGATAGGGATACGAAAATTCCCAATGGGAGCTCCATAAGACTCTTGAAGGATGATTTGTACCGTTTCTGCTCCTTGAGACGGTCCGGGTTGGCACATTGGTTTTCCTTTTATGGACAAGGGGGTATAAAACATACATGTAAATGTAATAAGGAGCGTCCAAATAATGACAGGATAAATCAAAGAAACCTGTCTTTTCTTTGTCTTGCTGTTCAAAAATAACTCCTGGAGAGCTTCATTTTATAAGCCCGGCATTGATTTTTAAAGCCATTTCTTCAGCTTCAGCTTTGGTGAAACCACCATGAATTTGACACCTTCCATCTAAGATGGGCGTCTGGATTTTTGGGGCCATGATGATCTTACCATCAATAACAATGGCAAGGTCTTTACCGATATTATCTTTGGTAATTTGGGCAAATTTCTTTGTCCCTTCACTGGTTAAATTAACTTCAATAAGATATGTCTCCTCGCCATACATGACTGTGGTTTTTGCTTTTGCACTGGCAACATCCTTATTGGACAAAACAGGTTCTTTTACATAAAAAGTCGGCTGGTTTCTTCCGGGCATAAGGTCCTGGGCAAGATCAAGAGCCGGATCAGGGTCTGAAACAAAATGAAACGTTAGTTTGGCAGGTTGGATTTTTCCCGGGGTTTTTGCGGCAGCGGCTTTTTTTGCCGGCTGTTCACCCGAATCCCTTAACACAATTTCCATTAATTGAGTCTGGAAATTCTTCCCCAGTGCTCTCTCCATTAATAGGATGCTTTTTGGATTGTTTTTCATTTCCTCCATACATTTTTCTACAAGGGTTTCAGCGGGAGTGTCATTTGCAAAAATTTCGGATTTACGAGGGTATGATATTTTCCCCTTTCCCTTAAGGTCAAGACCGACATTGGTGCTGGTGGACATACCCCCTTTACGAACACGTTGGCTTATGACATATCGGTTAACCGATTTAAAAAGGATTTTATCCCTGTCCTTTATAGAAGCCAATTGTAATTTGACATCATCGACGTCGCCGACCATGCCGCAGATAAATAAGGTAGAGTCATGAAGCGCCTCGATATCGGCGGGAAACGAGGCTTTGAGAGAAAAGAAACCGAAATCTTTTGGTATTTCTTTATCGATGTTCTTTTTTGTGTTTCCCGGAATAAGGATTTCGGTTTGCTCAAATGTTGGTCCGCAGCCGAAAACAAAAAGACAAAACAAAAACGCTAAACATAAAAACCTCTTATTCTTCATAATTCCCTCCATATATCATTTGATTTGGCTATTTTTTCCATTAATACCTCCATCTAAAAACGGGTGGTAAATTGTGCCCAATTTTTTGAAGTCTCATAAGGGAATTTTAAAGGAAATATGAGAACATGTCAACAATCCCGTGGAGGGGATAGTGATGCGTCTAAGTCGATAAAATTACAAATTACGAATCCTAAATTACAAAGCCTCGGTTCCCGGCGATATTGCGTTTTTTGAGTGTAAATCCGCCTGCCCCCCTAGAACACTATACCAATCCCTTTGTCCGTTCCGCCCTATTGTTTTATTACGAATGTTTGATCAACTCCATTTATTGAGTATTTCTTTTCGGTGCCTCCAGGCCACTGTACCAGGATCGATTGAATCTTTTCAGCGGTACCTATACCAAATGTGAGTGTCGTCGGGACCTGGGACAGGTAACTCCTGGTTGGCATGACCTGCTTTTTCTGGACTAAGTTACCTGCTGTAACCGTGACAAACGCACCAATCGCATCTCGATTTGACCTGGTTCCTATAAGCTTAATCTTAATCCAATGATGGGAAAGCTTCTGGTCATTTCGGAGTACCAGGGGTTTCCCTTTTATTTGGGTCAGGACAACGTCAAGGTCCCCGTCATTATCAAAATCACCGAATGATGCTCCCCGGCCAACGATAGGATTCGCCAAAGCGCCGGTATGTTCCTCCGGTACTAAGACATATTTGACCCCACCCTGACTGCCACAGTTCCAAAACAATTGTGGCGATTGACGATATTGCTGGCTGGGTTGTACTGAATTGATCTCATCTTCCAAATGTCCATTGGCTTGAAGAATATCGTCACGACCGTCCAAATCGTAATCAAAGAAAAATATTCCAAAGCTCAATTTTAAACGACTGGGTGAACCGATGCCCAGTTGATTGGCCATATCTGAAAACATAAGGGATTTGGACAGACTTTGAACATAAAAGGCCGTACTTTCGTTTGCAAAATTTCCAATGGACACCATCATGCGCTTACCTTGATCGAAAAATCCAATATCCATTCCCATAGATCCAGTGGCCATTCCATTGTCATCAAATGCAATTCCTGACAGCACGCCCACCTCTTCAAATGTTCCATCCCCTTTATTGACAAAGATAAAATTCTGAACGGTATCATTGGCCACTAAGATGTCCAGGAAGCCATCTTGTTGTAAATCGGCAAAAGTAACACCCAGGGCCTTACCCATAGGATTTCCCGTCGCAGGATTTACTATTTGGATTCCAGCTTGTTCACTGACATCTGTGAAGTGATCGCCATCATTCCGGTAAAGATACGAATGGCTGCCCCGATATTGGTTCGGAGGGCCATAAGCCCTGTCTGTGCCATTCATGGTGAAATTGAGTTTCATATCAATATCTCGATTCCAGGTGACGTAGTTACATACAAAAAGGTCAAGATCTCCATCATTATCAAAATCAAAAAAACCGCTGCTTGTGCTCCACGCATCGTCTCGGCCCGACAATCCAACGCTTTCTGTAAGGTCTTCAAAGCTTCCATTTTGATTTTGGAAGTAATGGTTTTTCCCCACTGCAGAGAAAAAAATATCCTTATCTCCGTCATTATCGACATCCCCAATCGCAACACCCATGCCATAGAAACTGCGATTCAACCCGGACTTTTTGGAAACATTGGTAAATCGTCCTGTCCCATCGTTTTGGAAAAGGGCTTGAAAGGCCTTTGATTGGGTTTTCGCATGTGGCCACGAGGTCCCATTTACACATAAAATATCGTCATCCCCATCATTGTCGTAATCAAAGACCGCTACCCCACTGCCCATGGTCTCCGGAAGAAGTTTCTCGCCCATGGCACCATTCTCATGAATAAAATCGATGCCTGATTCATAAGAACGAAAAACCACTTGAGGCCGTTCAATGGATCGAAAACTTAATTTTTTCGGCGCAGTGATTTGCTTTCTCACGATATTTTTTTCTTGTTTTTCATGTTTTTGGCTCAACACATATAGGATTACACCTAAAACCAAAACAAAAATGACAACTCCCGACCACTTCAATGCGGTTCCAATAACCGCATCATCACGATCTTCATTCTGTTCGTCTATCTCTGGGTGATTCTTCATCTTTGCTCCATTGCGTGGGGTTCAACTCGTAAATGACGACGGCTTCAGCAGCCTTATTTGCTGCCGGATACTTCTTACGGGCTTTGGCAAAGGCTTCATCTTTGGCATTGTCATCGATCTTGTATTTCGCATGTCGTTTAAGGTGCTTTGTTGCTAACTCCTGTTCATTCAGGTCTTTGAACACCAGGTATAAACCCCAATGAGAGGACACATTTTCTGGATCAAGATCTAAGGCTTTTAAATAAATATCGCCTGCCTCATTCATCATTTGAACTCGTTCATCCCGCTGCTTCGTAAGACCCAGTTGGCGCAAGGCAGAAGCCAACATGTTAAGCAGGCGATAGTCTTTAGAAAAATCAAATCCTCGTCCAACTGCCTGAGAGAATCCACCTTTTAAAATTTCACGCAGATTTTCAATTACTTTGGGGTAGTCGCCATTGCGTTCCGCAACCAGGGCACCAAACCAGAGCAGCGACCATTGATTGGCACCAAGGTCATTTGCACGTTCTAATGCAAGCGGTGCATCAGTCTGGACCAGGCCTTCCCGAATAAAGACACGGGCCAGGTTGAGAGCACCTTCAGCTTGCCCCATTTTCTCAACGGTTTCAAATGCTTGCCGGGCTTGCCGCATTTCTCCTAAACCTTTCTTCCTGAGAAGTGCTATCCCGTAATCATTCCACCGCATCCATTCTTTAAACGCTTCTTTCTTTGGTTCCTGGGTTTCCTTTCCGATCTGGAAAACCACACGGTCCGTGGCCATGTTCATGATGGGCAAGTCGTTTACATATTGATCATTACCCGTTGCAAGTTCCATTATTGTGGTGTCAAATTTTCGGTACCTCAGTGTGGCTTCTACAATCAACTCCCCTTTGGCATCTTTCGGGACCTCAAAACGACAATGGGCCACATCGGCAGCCCCTGGTGGAATTTGGTTGTTGTAAAGCGAAACGAATATGTCTTCCGCATTGCGTCGGTCGATGCGGTTCCCCTCACGGTCAATAACAAATGCGTTTACAAAATGGGCCCAGGGATCAACCTGGCCGCGACCATTCATGCTGCCACTTTGGCCCACCATCTTGCCATTGAGAGTTATGGTGACGTGCAACCAAATCTGATTTGAATCAGCCGTTCCCTCGGTAAGCGAATGCCCCATTTTCAGCGTACGAATAACGGTTTCGAAAAGATAAGATGAACCTGGCGAAAGTGCGGGTATATTCGGCCCGATAGGTGCGGTAAGTTCGCCCTCGATACGCCCGCCTTCTCTAATCCCAAAAATATCGACTCGAATGACCCCTTTGGTAAAATTTTTATGAGCTTCAATCGTACCTTCTGGATCACCGTACTGATCCTGAAGCAGATGGGGTAGAGCCGTGTTTGCTGCGGGAAACAAATGATCAAAGGTTTTTAACACATTGGATTCATCACGAACTTTTGCGGCAAAATTAGGCTCACTGCTTACCGGGATAAGGGGCATATGACATTGGTTACAATTCTCCTCAGCTTTAGTAGGGTAATAAAAACTGCTAATCCCCTGCCCGGAAACACCACTCAACCAAAACGAATCATAGTGGTTTTGCCCACGCAGCCATTTGTAAGCATTGAGTTCTTTAGGAAGGTGGACCTTATGACAGGTACCGCAAAACCCGGGAGATTTGTGTAAGGGCTTGAGAAAAGTGGCTTTGTGGAATTCGGGTTTGGCCTTAATGAGTTGATGATTGACCCATTTCAAAAATTTGTTATCACTAAAGGCAAATGGATAGTGGATGGGTTCATCAATGGTGAAATCAGCATTGCCTCTGGGACTATTAATATTAGAAATGGCATGACATACTGTACAGGTGATACCGGCCTGGGCCATAGGGTCTGTGCTCAGTTCATAATCAGGATCATCAAATCTGGGGTCATCAAATGCACCACTGAAAAAGGGCACCTGATCATGGCAGCCGGCACAAAATCGCGAGCCTTTAACATGACCATCGCGCGCCATCATCTTTTTCCGGGTGGCCTTTACACTAAACTCATAGACGGGATTGTTGAATGAACTGAACCGATGGGCACTATTTGACCATCTTTCATGAATGGTGATGTGGCAATCTTTGCAATAAGCGTCATTTTGAAGAGTTTTAGCAGGGATAAAATTGCCTGTTGATGTACGGGCCAGAGATGGGAAAAAATACTGAACTCCGGATTCAGGACCTTTCTGGTTCCAGGATCTTGGATCCTGGTTCTGCCATATCATCATCCCCAGGGCAAAAACCAGGGCAACGATGGCCCACTTCAAACCCAGGCGCCATTTCATTTTTGGCCCGGCAAGGCGGTGGATAATAAAAAGCCAAACCGCGATCAAAGGAGATAAAATATGTACCCAATAGGCAACCTGGCGCAGGGCCGGCTGGTTGATCTCAAAACGGAACCCGAAAAGATCGAGCCTCATCAAAACGATCCCTGAGATTAACAATAAAATGGCGGTTGAAAACAATGCATAGCCAACTCGAACAACTCGTCTGTTTTTACGTTTCCTGGCATTGCGAATATGACCCACGCCAAATGTAATGACGGGAACCACAATTGCCAGTCCCAATACCAGATGAAGCATGAACATGTTTAAGTAAAACCAATTCTGATAAGAAATTCCGGCAATGGTCACACTTAATAAATAAATGGCATTAACCATAAGCAATGTGAACAGGCTAAAAATGACGACGAGAAGTTTTCTTAATCGGGGGCCAACTGCTTTCTTAATTTTCACATCATCTATGACCGTCATTAAATAATCCTTATAAACGCCCTTCTAAAGCGTTGGACCAAAAGCCCGAACAAAGGAGCCCACAAACATTCGTTCGAAAAGTACACAAAACCTTTAGGTCAATCAATTTCTAACAAAATAAAATTCTATCTTACGACTGTAAAAAAGTCAAATGTCCAAATCCACCGCCTGATTTTTAGAATACGGTGGATTTGGTGTTCAAAGTTCAACCTTCAAAGTTCAATGTTTTTTTAAAGAGCTCTCAGAAAAATTTAAAAAGCCTGAGTTCCCCAACATTTAACCTTGAACTGTGAACCTTGAACACCGATTCATCAATTTTTGCTGGTGAATCGGGGAATTTGTAATTTATTTTCAAAAGGGTTTTGTATATGCTATAATTTTCCACGATATAAAAAATTCAGGAGTGAAAGAATGAAAAAGATGATCCGGAGGCAAACAATGAAAAGACCATGCTATATAAAAGCAATAATGACCCTGGTAGTGATATTTGTTTTTTCCTGTATTGGTTTTTCATCGAAGCAGGACAGCGGGTTAGATGCAGCCGGGGTCGCTACCAACAACCGCGGAGTTGCGCTTATGGGGCAATTCGAATACGAGGAGGCACGGAAAGTTTTTGAGGAACTGGTGCAAAAGTACCCGGGGAACCCGGACCTTCAAACAAACCTGGCCATTGCAACTTTTAACCGGCAGAAAGAGAATGATGAACAATTGGGCCTATCCATGCTTTCCAAAGTACTGGAATCTGATCCCGGTCATCTCCGGGCCCAATACTGCAGCGGCTTATTGAAACTGCACATGGGGCACCCTGAAAAAGCGCTTGAATATTTTCTGTCTGTAATAAAAACAGACCCGGGAGATGCCGAAGCATTTTATTTTACCGGGAAAACACTTTTGCAGTTGTCCCGCTATAAAGAGGCCCTGGATTATTTTAAACGCTCTCTTTCCCGCGATCCCTATATACGAAGCAACTACTATGGCATGATAATGGCCCTCAGGCAAATGGGAAAAACCGAAGATGTACTTAAGATAATGAAAGAATTCCAACGCATGAAAAACAATCCCGGTTCCCGTCTAATGGAATTCAAATATACCAGGATGGGCCGCAAGTCAGAGGCACTGGCTGTTGACCAGGCAGATGCCCGGCCAGTGGAAAAACCCTCAGGGCTCCTGTTCAAACCAGTAAAGACAATTGCAGGCGGCGTTGAAACATCATGGCGGCACCGTGAAGACGGTGGGTCTATCCGTTCTTCCATTACTATCTGCGATATAAACGGTGACAATCAACCGGATATATTTATTTCCGGGGCTGTCAAGACTGCTGCCGGCTATGGCAATGCGGTACTGTGGGGGAATGCCGCTGGAGAGACCTACACCTTTGCCAAAGGGCATCCGCTGGCAAAGGTTACCGGGGTAAATGCCGCCCTGTGGGGTGACGTGAACGAAGATGGACTCATGGATGTCTACCTTTGCCGGCAAGGGCCGAATCAACTCCTGTACCAGGTTGCACCGGACAAATGGCAGGACATGACCGGGAATACCGGGACCGGCAGCGGTGATTTCGATACTGTTGACGGTGCTCTTTTCGACGCGGATCATGATGGAGACCTGGATATTTTTCTTGTAAATGCCGACGGCCCCAATGAACTCCTCAACAACAATCGCAACGGTACGTTCCGGCCCCTGGCTGCCGATTACGGATTAAGCGGAACCGGCAAAACCAGTGTGTCTGTGGTAATTACCGATATCGATACGGACCGCGATGCGGACCTGATTGTTATCAACCGGCAGCCGCCCCACGAGGTTTACAAAAACGAACGGCTCTGGAAATACCATTGGGCAAAGGGATTTGAAAAATTTGTTTCAGCGGATATTAAGGCGGCAGTGGCCGGGGATGTCAACGCTGACGGCCGTACCGAAATCTATACCCTGGATTCGAAAGCAATTCTCAGCCGGTGGCAGGCGGATCCGGGGGGCTCCTGGACGCGCACGGTGCTTCCACTGCTTCCCCAAAAAAACAGGTCCAAAACCCCGGCGGCACCGGATATCTTTCGCCTGGCACTGGCAGATGTGGACGGAGACGGCGTGACAGATGTCATCGTACCTGATGCTGAAGGATGGAGGGTGGCTTCATTTGCCGGCTCCCATATCAAATCGCTTTTTACGGTGCTCCAAAAAGAAAAGACCGGTCTTGCTGCCTGGAGTGTGATCAACTCCCTGCGCGGTCCCTATTTGCTGGGCTGGGGCCAGGGAAAACCTCCCTTGCTGTGGACGCCGGGTCTGGGGAGGTATGCTTTTGCAGCATTGAAACTGGCAGGGAAAGAAGACCCTAATTCCCAGTGGCGTTCCAATGCTTCCGGCATTGGTACGCGATTATCGGTTCGCGTGGGCTCACGTTGGACCGTCCTGGATACGTTCCGAGACAATTCCGGGCCCGGACAGGGGCTCCAGCCTGTAATTGTCGGCCTGGCAGGGAAAAATCGCCTTGATTTCGTAACCTTTGATTGGCCCGACGGTGTGTTCCAAACGGAACTGGACCTGGCAGCAGGAAAAATCCACCGTATTACTGAAACCCAACGCCAGTTGTCCAGTTGCCCCGTGCTGTTTGCCTGGAACGGTAAAACTTTTGCATTCGTCAGCGATTTCCTGGGTGTTGGTGGTATCGGGTATGCAGTGGGTCCCGGGGAGTACACCGAACCGCGGCCGTGGGAAAATTTCTTACTCCCCCGGGGTCTGCTGCAGCCGCAGAACGGCCGGTTGATTCTCAAATTGACGGAACCTATGGAAGAAGTGGCTTACCTGGACGCTGTACAATTGAAAGCATACGATCTGCCCCCGGGCTGGTCCATGACCCTGGATGAACGTATGGGAATCAACGAACCTGCCCCTACAGGGCTGCCGCGTTTTTATCGAAATATATTAATACCATCAAAAGCAATAAACGATCGCCGTGAAGATGTTACGGCAGTTGTGGCGGCGAGGGATTTGCAAGCAGCGCCGCCCGGGAATTTGGACCGGCGCTTTGTCGGACGACTTCAACAAGATCACGTCCTGACCGTTACGTTTCCCCGGCCCTTAGACTCTTTCCCCGGGCAGGCTGTTTTACTGGCAGATGGATGGGTGGAGTATCCGTACTCCCAGACGAATTTTGCAGCGTGGCAGGCAGGGGCGGATTACCGTGCCCCTACCATCGAGGTGCGCTTGCCAAATGGTCAGTGGAAGGTGCTGTTAGAACAATTCGGATACCCGGCCGGCATGCCGCGCCAGATGTCTGTCCCTTTACCCGGGCTACCCAAAGGAGTTCATCAGCTTCGTATCACCACCAACCAGGAAATCTATTGGGACCGGTTGGCAGTGGTTTTTACCGAAACCTGCCCGGAAGTGCGGCGTCATGAACCGGCCTTAGAGTCGGCCTTTCTGGAACAGGTGGGATTTCCCCGGCGAATTGACCGGGGCCAGCGGCTTCCCTATTACGATTATGAAAAACGCCGGCCTTTTTGGGATACGCATTTTATCGAGGGGTATTATACCCGGTTCGGCGGTGTCGAAGAATTAGTGACGGCTAAAGACAATGCCGTTGTTATCTTCGGTGCCGGAGAGGGGGTTCACATGGAGTTCAGGGATTTGTCGGAGCCTCCCGGGGAAGGCTGGACCCGGGTTTATGTGATTGAGACCCATGGTTGGTGTAAAGATATGGACCTGTATACCCGAACCGGTGATACAATAGACCCGGTCCCCAGCCGCGGTAAACGGGACCGTCGTGTGGATCGCCTTCATCGTCTCTATAATACCAGGTACCTATCCGGCCGGGAGTGAAGGGTGTGGCACACCCAGCCGATAAAGACGTGAAGAAAATAGAACAAAAAAACCTTAATAGAAAGTTTTTGGAGGTGTCGGAACCTTTTTTCAAAAAGGTTCTGACCCGCCGGAGGCATAAATTGTCCCCCGTTGACATGAAGGGTTGATTTCTGTATAATCTTGCCCACAGAGGAGCTAGGAATATGAGAAATAAGCGTACAGGCGCGGTATTTTGCGCAGTGATTCTATGCCTATTATTGACAGGAGCAGTGCCCGCTCAGTCGGAAAAAACCACCATACCCCTGTTCACCGATATAAGTAAAGAATCCGGTCTGGACTTTGTACACTTCAACGGTATGTCCGGGGAATTATATTTTCCCGAGATGACGGGGCCGGGAGGCGCAATTTTAGATTATGACAACGATGGAGACCTGGATATCTATCTCGTCCAGGGCAGTATGCTGGGACCGGGTAAGACATTAAAAGATGCCACCTTTCCACCACGAGACCCCAATCCCCGGGACCGGTTGTACCGAAACGATCTCACCATCGATAAGAATGGTAAACGAACGATCCGTTTTGTGGATGTGACGGATAGAAGCGGTCTGAAGATGACGGGTTACGGGATGGGGGCTGCAGCCGGGGATTTTAATAATGACGGCTGGATAGACCTCTATATTACCAATTATGGTCCGAACTGCATGCTATTTAATAACGGCAATGGAACCTTCACCGATGTAACCGCTAAAACGGGCACCGGTGACAGTCTCTGGGGAACCAGTGCCCTCATATTCGATTACGACCGGGACGGCTGGCTGGATTTATATGCAGCAAATTATGTCCATTTTGATATAAAAGCAAACAATAAATGCTATGCCAAAAGCAGCCGGCGGGACTATTGCGGCCCTTCCGCATTCTCCCCCCAAAAGGATCGACTGTATCACAATAAAGGAGACGGCACCTTTGAAGATGTCACGGATAAAGTACTGCTGGATTACAAGGAAGGACCGGGGCTGGGAGTTATCATGCTGGATGCGAACCATGACGGCTGGCTGGATATTTACGTAGCCAACGACGGCCAGCCGAATCAGCTCTGGATAAATAACCAGGGCAAGAACTTTAAAGACGATGCCCTGCTCTCGGGGACAGCTTTAAACCTTGACGGAAGCGCTGAGGCCAGCATGGGGGTGGATGCGGGTGATTTTGACGGAGATGGCGATGAAGACCTCTTTATGACCCACCTTATGGGTGAAACCAATACCCTCTATGTCAACGACGGTACAGGCCTTTTTGAAGACCGTACCATCGTTATGGGGCTTTCGGCTGCCAGTTTTCCCTTTACATCTTTCGGAACCAGGTGGATCGATTACGACAATGACAGCTGGCTGGATTTGTTCGTGGTCAACGGGGCGGTTCTCCATATTGAAAGCCTGGCAAGAAAAGGAGACCCGTATCCCCTTCACCAACCCAACCAGGTATTCCGCAGCGAAGGCGGAAAAAAGTACGTTAACGTTACCCCGCAGGCGGGAAAAGATATCGCCCTATCGGAAGTAAGCCGGGGGGCGGCTTTCGGCGATATAGATAATGACGGCGATATGGATGTAGTAGTATTCAATAACAACGGGCATGTACGCTTGTTTCAAAACAATGTCGGACATAAAAAAAAGTGGCTGGGGCTGAGATTGATAGACCCCAAACATAAACGTGACATGCTGGGTGCTTATGTGGCCCTGAAACGAAAAGGGCATCCCACCTTATGGCGCCGGGTACGAACCGACGGCAGTTACTGTTCCGGGAACGATCCCCGGATACTATTTGGATTAGGTGACAGCGAAACTGTCGATGCCATAGACATTTTTTGGCCGGACGGCACAACAGAAGTCTGGCAAAAACCAATCCCTATGAAATATACAACTTTAAAAAAAGGGACCCTGGGCAAGAAAAAAACAGAAGGACTATGAAGATAAAACCGCTCTCCGGTACCGTTTCAATTCTGCTGTTAAGTGCCGCAGTTTGCATGATTATTTATCGTATGCCGCCGCCGGTATACGGCCGGGAAGCAAGCAAGGATGAACTGGTCCCGGTCCCCACCCCCCACCTGGACCACCTTGAGGAAGCGGTAAGCCGGCAGCTCCTGGAAGGAAGACGAATGGTAGACGCGGTGGTGGGAACCACGACGGTAAGCCGGCAAAAGCGCGGTCAGGCCTTTGGTGAGCTTGGCCAACTGTACCATGCTTATGAACTGAACGAGGCCGCGGAAGCGTGTTATTATAATGCTGTGGTTTTAGCCCCTTCCTCTTTTGAGTGGAAATATTCGCTGGGGTATCTCCGCCAAACAGTGGGTAAATTTTCAGAGGCACTTGAAATCTATCGGCAAATGAACCCGGATCAACTGGCCCCCCAACAGGCCTACCTGGTATATATACGAAGGGGAGAATGTTACCGTAAGCTTAATCATATCCAGCAGGCAAAAGCGGCTTTCAATACAGCTTATAAGATAAACCCGCAGGGAGCGGCAGTGCTGGCAAGACAGGGTGAGATCGCACTGCAAGAAAAACAATATGAAGAAGCGATTAAATATCTTGTCTCAGCTCTGCAAAAACAACCGGGGGCCAACAAGCTCCATTACTCTTTGGCCATGGCTTACCGGGGCACAGGGGATATGGAAAAGGCCCGCTACCATCTGTCCAAAAAGGGCATGGTAGGCGTACAACCTCCAGACCCTTTAAAAAAGCGTCTCGAAAATCTGGTAACAGGTTACCGCGTTCACCTGTTGGCGGGTAAACTGGCTTTTTCGGCTGGCCGCTATGTGGAAGCAGCAGAGGAATTTCAAAAAGCAGTGGAAGTAGACCCGAAAAAGCCAGCCGCACGAATAAACCTGGGCACGACCCTGGTGAAATTTCGAAAATACAGGCAGGCCATTTCCCAGTTCATGGCCGCACTTCAATTGGCCCCGGACAATCTCACCGCCCATTTCAATCTAGGTAAGCTCTACGGGTTTCTCGGCGATCATGGAAAAGCCGTCCAACATTTAGAGGTTGTGGTTAATAAAGACCCTAAGGATTTTAATGCCCACCTGGCCTTAGCCAATGCTTATCGAAAGGTGCAACGGTTTGACAAAGCCTTTGAACACTACAAGGCTGCACTGGGGATCCAACCCGGACTGACCTGGGCCTGGCTTGACATGAGTTCATTGTACCTGGCCACCAGCCAGCACAGGGAGGCACTGCGGGTCCTGGAAGAGGCTCATTCCCGCATCCCCCATGACAGACCCATAGCCCATGTCCTGGCGCGGCAGTTGGCAACTTCACCGGATTTGGACAAACGGGATGGCCAGAGAGCACTGGACCTGGCCATGAAGGTTTTCCAGGACAAGAAAGATTATGAAACTGCCAGGACCGTAGCTATGGCTTATGCCCAGTTAAACCGCTGTGACAAAGCGGTAGAATGGATGGAACTCTCAATCGACCTGGCTTCCAATTCCGCTAAAGGGAGTGAAGTATTGGAAGTCCTGATGGCTAACTTATCCTTTTTCAAAACTCAGCGTCCCTGCAGAATTCCTCCCGGACAATAATGGAGGAAAAAATGAAAACGATACAAACCAACGTATATATCAAACAGCCGGGTAGGTTGAGTTTGGATATACCGGAAGACATCCCTCCGGGAGAACATAAAATTGCAGTAGTTATCGACGAAAAAACAGAACCTATAAAGAAGAAATCTCTACTCGGCTTATGGAAAGAGTATGGCCGAGCACCCGGTTCAAAATGATTTCCGCTATTGCTGATACCCATACGGTAATATGGTACCTTTATGATGATACATTTGGCGACTATCACATCTTTTACTTTGATTTTTTTAATATATTTAATCCCTACTAACAGCCCTATATAGGATGCATACTTTCCTTTCTTTTCTTGACTGGCACCTTTTTTTCCTCCTTCACCTACTGGGCTTCCAGTCTTTTTGCCCAGGCTTCGATTTGCTCCCTATGGTGAGCGTAATCTGTAATGAGATCATCAACCGTATTCCGAATGGTTATGATCGCACCAAGGTGCCTTACACCATAATCATGATTCCAATCGATGGGATCCAGTGACTGTAGGAATTGTTTCAATTCTCCGGCTGAGTTCTGGAGTTCATCAAGCAGTTCTTGTTTGTCTCTAGAAGAGTATTGGCGGACAAGCGCAGCGTTTACCTTGCTGTAATCCTCACCGGGATCAATGTCATAAAAGGGGAGCTCTCCTCTCATTATTTGCTTGCTTCCTTGTATAATGGAACGGTTCCAGCCAATCAGATGAGCTACCATGTCCCTCGGTGCCCAGTGATTCATTTTCTTGAGGAAAAACTCCTCATCCAGGGAAGCCACACATCGTGCAAAATCATCCACACGAAGGCCCAATTTAATAACCTGCATTTTAACCGACATCACTGCCCCTCCTTTTTAATTTCACCTGGATCGTATTTGCGACAGGCTTTCCATTTTCGTTCTTTTCTTGCCTGGCACCTTTCTTGTACTCTTATGTAATTTTTCTTTTTCTTTACTTAAGCGTTTTGATGAACCAGGCAGTGGTCCAATAAGCGGCGTCCTCTATCTTATCCGGCCCAATATAATAGTTGTAGTTATGACCCGCATCCAGCGTTATCAACTTCTCCTCGCCATCATGGTACCTTAAAAAAGCTTCACCTACAAGGGGCTGTGGCCAAACCACCACATCCTGGGTGGGAGAAACATACATCAGGGGTTTTTCATATCCTCGAAGGGCTGCCAGGGGATCGATGCTGAACAACTCCACGAAGAATTGTTTACCCAGGGTAACATCCCCCAGGTATACTCCGTCCAGATAAATTCCCAATGTGATAATACCACCATCAGGTAGGGCCAATCCGGCTTTTATACCCTGTTTCAATAAGAATCCTTCATAATCGTGGGAAGGAAATCCCGTGGCTGCCCACAAAACCGTTGAATCTATCCGTTTATCGGCTGCGGCAGTGAGGCTTGCCACTAATCCTCCCTGGCTGTGTCCCACAAGACCAATTTTTTTGGGATGCACAGGCTTACCCAATGTCTCGATAAAGTCTAATGCGGCAATGGCATCGGAGAGCTGCCCGGTAAAGGTAGTGATGTCAAAGGTGCCATCACTCTCTCCTGAACCGCGAAAATCCACACGAAGACAACAAAAACCCTGTCCTGCCAATATACGTGCGGCTGGGTCCCAGAAGCATTCCGTCGTACCGGTAATGGGGACCCCCTTCCGGTCTCCGCCAAAACCGTGGAGAACCAGGATAATGGGATGTTTGTGTTTACTCTTGGGAACAGTTAACGTACAGACCAGGTTCATTCCTTCATTGGTAAAATTGACGATGCACTCCTCCCATTCATATTGGGGAGAAGAATTCCGGATGCTGGCATAGATTTCTTCTACAGAAGGGCCACTGTTCTGCCATCCCGCATTTAACGAAAAAACAAACATAAACAAACAGGTGATAATCACCCATGTTTTTTTTGGATTCATTTTTTCCTCCTCTTTTTTATTTTTACGGTTTTATCTACTGTTTTTTTATGTTATTCGTTGTCCAACCTCCTATTTAACATTTAACCTACGTCCTTATACTTGTTTTTCGATCATTTAACTTTTTTCACGATCCAATTATATCCTTTTTAGAATATTCCAGTCAAGAGTATATTCCATCTAAAATCCACCATTTAATTTTAAGTACTGGTGGTGTGACTGCGGTACCTGTTGCGTGTTGCGAGTTATGGAACATTTGGCGACTGTCACCTTTTTTTCCTTTTACCTGATCCAAATACCGCCAAGTTAAGTGGGCATTTTGGAGTAGGCAGTTGTTAAAAGGTAACCGAAACCAAGTAACAGAATTCTACGTATTATATTTTTAAAAACTGTAAAATTTCAATTTAAATCCCATAAAAAAGGAGTGAATATGAGAAGCAAATTAAAAACTGTTACAACAGTAACTTTTATCCTGCTTTTGGTCGTATCTGTATTTGCTGCCGGTACCGGTACTGAATCAAAACCCATCCTCGATCGGAAGGATATGAATTTAACCATTCGACCCGGCAATGACTTTTTTCGGTATGCAAACGGCGGCTGGATCGACAGAGCAAAAATCCCGGAAGACAAAACCAGCTATGCCTCTTTTGATATTGTGAGAGAAAAAAGAGATAAGGATGTTCACCAACTCCTGGAAGATTTAGCTAAAATCAAGTCGCCTGAAAAAGGAAGTGCGACACAAAAGATCAGCGATTTTTACGCTGTCGGTATGGACATTAAAACGGTTGAAGTTCAAGGCATTACTCCCCTGAAAGAGGAATTCGAACGGATCGCTAAAATTTCTTCTGTTTCCGATGTCCAGGCTCTTGTTGCTCGTTTCCATACCTACGGCATGGACCCCCTTTTCAACGGGGTTGTTTTACAAGACTTTAAAAACAGCAACATTTTTAAATTTTACCTGTTCCAGGCCGGTATCGGTTTACCCGATAGAGATTATTATACGAAAGAGGACAAACGCTCGAAGGAAATTCGTGAAGAATATGTAAAACATGTCGCTAAAATGTTTCAATTGCTGGGCGATAATCCTGATGCGGCTGCTGCAAATGCACAGAAAGTCATGTCCATTGAAACACGGTTGGCTGAAAAATCAAAAACCCGGCTGGAATTGCGAGACCTTCCGGCACTGTACAATAAAATGAGCCTTACCCAACTTTCGGAAATTGCATCAGGGATTGACTGGAAAAAATACTTTAAAACCATTAGCGATATCGATTTCGGCGATGTCATTGTAGGAATGCCCGAGTTCTTTAAAGAAGTCAGCACACTGATGAAGGAAGTACCTGTCAATGATTGGAAAACCTATTTACGCTGGAATTTAATTAACCGTTCAGCTCCTTATTTGAGTTCGGATTTTGTCAATCAGGATTATCTCTTTTTTTCCGAATTCCTGTCAGGAAGCAAGAAGATTAGGGATCGGTGGAAACGGGTGGTAGAGATAACAAACAATTTGCTCGGTGAACTTGTGGGACAATTGTATGTTAAAAAGCATTTCCCTCCTGAATCCAAAAAACGGATGCTTGAATTGGTTAGCAACCTGAGAAAAGCCTTTGAAATCCGCTTAAAAAAACTCCAATGGATGAGCGAATCCACAAAGAAGGAGGCTTTGGCTAAGTTGAAAGCGATGAGAGTAAAAATTGGCTACCCGGATAAATGGGAGGATTATTCCAAACTGGAAATCAAAAGAGATTCCTATATATTGAATGTAAGAAGAGCCAATCAATTCCAATACTATAAGAATCTGTCCCAATTTGAGAAACCAGTTGACCCGGATAAATGGGAAATGACACCCCAAACCGTTAACGCTGGCTACCATCCGATAAAGAATGATCTTACCTTTCCTGCTGCCATTCTTCAGCCCCCTTTCTTCTATGCAGATGGTGACGATGCGGTAAATTATGGGGCCATAGGCATGGCAATCGGACACGAAGCCACCCACGGTTTTGACGACCAGGGACGCAGATTTGATAAAGATGGCAATATGAAGAACTGGTGGACCAAAGAAGACGCCGAAGAATTTAAAAAACGATCTCAACTTCTGGTGGACCAATATAACAGTTTTGTGGCTGTGGGAGATCTTCATGTGAATGGTGAATTATCACTGGGCGAAAACATTGCCGATTTCGGAGGATTAACCATCGCCTTTGCAGCTTACAAAATGTCATTAAATGGGAAAATTCCGGCTCCCATAAATGGTTTTTCCCATGAACAGCGTTTTTTCCTCTCTTTTGCTAAAGTATGGCGCGGAAAAATCAGGGAAAAGACATTGAGACGAATCGTACAGGAAGATGTCCATCCCTGGGGGGAATTTAGAACCAATGGTGCTCCCTTCAATATACCGGAATTTTATAAAATTTTTGACATCCAACCCGGAGATAAATTATATCGAACTGAAAAACAACGACCTATCATTTGGTAATAACTACCATGATTTGATAACCAGAAAACTTTCAAAACCCTGATATATCCGCTTAAGCTCGTCTAATTCTTTCTCTTCAATACGAGTGTCCACCCATAAAATTGGTCTCTCTTCCAATATATCCCGACCCTTTTCCACCAATCCCGATGTATAACGTAATATCAGATCACAATACCTGGGTTGATAGAGATACGATTCGGCAGTTTTCAAGTCATCGGTCAGATGAAAAAAACGCAGCGAATATTGACCCTGACAATCCACTTTATAATGATGGATATGATTAAAATAATGAAACGAATTGTAAAAAACACCAGATAAACGCTGGATATCCTCATCAGAAGGAATAGAACACTGATCCAGTACCATTTGAACCAATGTAAAAGGACTCTTCATTTGAAGCCAACGACCCAGACCAACCAGTTGAGTGATATCATAGCCTTGCCCAATCAAAATCGTTAAACTATGTCCCACTCGCCCAGGATACTGGTACAAAGCCTCCAATCGAGAGATTAACGTTTCCTTTTCCCTTAAATCCAAAAAATGAAAAAAACCATTATGAAAGTTATAAAACCGAGGAATAATAGGGGGAAAAAACTCGATCTCAAGTTTGCTTTCAATCATCTCCACAGCAAATTTTAATCCCTTTTGATCCAGGTATTGATTAGATAAAACCCAATAAGGTGGATGCCGCCGCATATAGGTTATCCCCATAGATTCGGCCTCATCTCTTAATTGAGTCCCAGGAATCAAAGAGAGAGGGTAAATCTCCATAGACTCTCCCAAATTTAAATTCATAACAAAATCCAGGGTGCGTTCCAGGTCTTCCTGTTTATCATAGGGCAATCCCAGGATGACACCTGTTTTAATGTCAATCCCTTGTTCCTGGAGAAGTTTAGCCCCCTGTGTAAATTTTTCTTTATTCCAGAGTCTACCAATGGCAGCCAGTGATTTTTCATTCACCGACTGCAAGCCCGCTTCTACAGATCGAAAACCTGCTTTTTTCATTAATTGAGCAATTTCTGCCGTCACCCCTTCCAGGCGAATCTCCGTATGAATAGGAATACCAGTGATATTTAAATCCTGGATCCGTTCCAGTTTCTCTTTTAATTGAGGCGTTATATTAAAGGAAGGGTCCATGAAATAGATTTCCGGGACTTCATACTCCTGTGCCAATGCAAATAACCTGGGGAGATATTGGTCCGGGAAAAAACGCATACGGGAATAGGATTTTGAATAAAAGCAGTACTTGCAAAGATAGGGGCAACCTCGCATCGTTTCCAGGAACAGGGATTCCTTTTGCCAGGGGATCAGGATTTTCTCCAGGTAAGGATTCGGGATCGCTTTTAGATTAACCGGTCTCTTGCTTTGATAAAATCGCTTAAATCGCTTCCCATTTTTAATATCCTGGATAAATGCAATAAAAGCGTCTTCTCCTTCTCCTATCACAAAAACGTCAATGTACTTATGATGTATGGCCCAATGGTGACGGTCAATTTCTGGTCCGCCAAAAAGCATGATGATTTCAGGATTTGTTTCTTTTATCTTTTTGGCCAGGTGGAGATTCCTTTTTATGTTCCACATATAGTTGGTAAATCCGACAACTCCAGTACTTTCACTTTTTATCCACTCCAGCATTGTTGTGTCTCCACCATAATTGGCCATGTCTCGTGGAATGATCTGGATGTACTTATCTTCCAATATACCTTTTCTCAAGGAGGTGGCTTTTAAGTATCCCGCAGCTAAAGGAATATTGCCCTGGGTATAGAGGTCATGGACTTCGGGAATAGGCAATTGCAGTAGTTTGATGGAAAGTTTCTTTTTTTTATGCATCGGTTCAACATTAGCTAAAAGAAGAGATAAAAGCCGGAAAAAATCCCGATTCTAGATTCTTACCTGGCCTATAATTTCTAATTTTTTCCTTTTAAAGCATCCACGTTAAAGCTTTAATGACTTCCATTAGATCAGGATTTTTAAAAGTGATTTCCCACTCACCTGTACGTGTTGCACCGGGATATAATGATTTCTGGTGAACACTTTCTTCTCGCTTCAGTTTAAGCTGCAAGGTGTATGGTGGCTTTAATTTATAAGGTTTATATTCGCTTAAATTTGACAGGGCTTTCCTAACGCCCTCCTTAATCTTTTCCCTGGTCACTTCTGGATGTAAATTTAAAGCTGAGTTTCCAATTCCCTCCTTAACCGCAACCGTTTCAATTGTTCCAAAAAGTCCCTTTACTTGCTTGCAGATTGCCAAATCTCCAGATAAAAAAACAACCGGAACATTGTAATATCCTGCAATTAAAGCGTTTATCCCTGCTTCGGGCATAGAGATCCCATTTATCGAAACATCTGTAACGTTACCACTCATTGTATGTTCAAGCAGTGCATTAGGTGTTCCAGCCTTCCCATGGTATCCTATAAAAATGACTGCATCAAAGGTATCATCTATTCCTTCCATCATGATCTTAATTCCACCAGACCAATCCCGTAGAAGCCTTGCATTTCTATTTAACAATTCAGGCAGTATATTGCGTGCACTCCCATGTGAATCCCTGACCAAAATATTAGTAGCTCCTGCTTCCATAGCACCCTCAATTGCAGCATTTGTCTCCTTAGTCATAATTTTACGGAAATAGTCGTAATCCTTTCCCTGCCTATTCACTTCTTCCCAATTCACAATACCGGTTATACCTTCCATATCTACTGATATGAAAACCTTTAGATCTTTTTTATTTTTTGAAAAACCAGGGGTGCAGACAATTAAGATAAATAAAACGAGAATTAAAAACCTTTTCATTATTTCCTCCTTTTCAATGAATCTTATCAAAACACAAAAAAAAAGTAAAGGGCAAAAGAAAGTTAGTTAAAATGTAAAATAAAAATGTTCAGATTCGACGAATCATTCACGGAGTCCGCAATTATGGTTTTCTATTGTAATATCTTTTTATATTCGAAATTGTAGGCAAGATTGTACTCCAATTCAAATTTGTGTTAAAATTTTATGTTAGTATATGAATAATGATTGATCAATGAAGAAGGTACACAAGTGGATAAAAGGAGTATTTTTTTAAGATTGCTTAGCAAGAGCAAGGGATGGTTTGTTATTTTATTCTTTTCGTTTTTTTTTGTTATCAAGTGTTACGGCCAGAGCTACCAGGTGCGTCAATATTCGGGGGTGGATGGTATGCCCAATGTCCATGTCTATGATGTCACCCAGGATCACTGGGGCAGGATGTGGTTTGCCACCCGCGGCGGGATTTCTTGTTATGACGGTGTTGACTGGAAAAACTATACCATGTCAGACGGCCTTCCTGCCCAATCCTTTTTCAAAATATCCGTTGACCAAAAGGGACGAATCTGGGCGCTCTCCGATCCTTCTCAACAGGGGAAGCTCTTCGTTGTCTTTTATAACGGCAGCCCCGGATCTGCATGGAATCAAATCGAAGCGTTGGAAGACAAGCTCCTTAGGCCGGGTGGAATAACCTCATTTCAACTGGTAGAACAAGAAAGAGAGAATAAACCCACAGTGATAGTGGGTACTGCCCTTTTAGGTTTGTTCCGATGGCAGGGGGAGAAATGGACGAGATTGACCACAAAAAACGGCTTATTAAGTAACTCCGTGATGGGTATCGCAGTATGGAAAGGGAAATGTTATGTGGCCACAGATAACGGGATATCAGTCCTGAAAAGCGACGGCACCATCGATAATCAGTTGAATCGATTATTGGATTTCCCCTCAAAAGAGATAAAAGGAATCTGTATCGAGTACAAAGATAAATACCCAGGATTTCATTTAAAAAAATCCCGGTTATGGATTTATGGGCATCAATGGCTGGGGTATTGGTATTTAGATGAAGGGCATTATAAAATGGTTCTATTCAAGCCAGCGATATCCTTTAGCAAAAAAACAGAAGCCTATAACCTGCTGCCAGATTACCGGGGGGGCTTGTATATTGGCAACCTATTTGATATTTATTATTTTAATTATAAAACCCGGACTTTGGAATCTCTTCATATGATCAACGGTCTTATCAGTGAAGCTGCTTATTCCATCTTTATCGATTTTGAAAAAAATGTATGGATAGCCTGTGCCCGAGGACTCAGTAAAATATCGAGTCGAATGTTCAGTAATTTTCAAATGATACACGGGTTATTGGAAGATGAAGTTACAGCAGTGCTGGAGCTTGAACCCGGCACATTTGTTTTGGGCCATAACAGGGGATTGACCTTTTGGGATGGAGATAAATTCCAAAAAATGCCTTTTACCGGAGAAGATGGGGCTGAGATTCCATTTTGCAGGGTTTTGGATATGAAAAGGGATTCAAAGCAAAATATCTGGGTGGTGGCAGAGCGGGTAGGGGTGGCAAGAATCAACAAACAAAGGCACATCAAATGGTTCGGCAGCAACCACGGACTGCCTGATAACATCATTGTCACCAGTGTATGGATCGATCATGCTAGTAATGATAATGTATGGGTAGGAACCGGCCAGGGAATTTTTTTTATGGAGGGGGAAAAAAATAGGTTTGTTTCTGTTCCTATGAATACATTTCCCACACCTGCTGTAAGGAAAATTTACATAACGACAAACAGAAAACTTTACCTGGGAAGCACTTTTAACGGTGTTTATGAGTATGAAATTAAAAAAAACCAATGGAAAAATTACCGGGTACCTGGCCAGAATGGGGCCAACAATGTTTTCGCCATAAAAGATGACCATCGGGGACGGCTGTTGATTGGTACCATGGCTGGGCTGTTTACCCTTGAGATGACGCAGAGAACGCTAAAAAAGTTTAACGAAAATAACTTTGAAATCCACGACACGGTCTATTTTATTGTACAGGACCATCAATACCGGCTGTGGTTCGGAACCAATAACGGCGTTGTGAGTTGGGATGGTATTCAAAAGAGCACGTATTCGCTCTCTGAAGGCCTGGCGGGTCATGAAACCAACCGGGCCGCCGGGATCGTGGACAGCAAGGGTAGAGTGTGGATCGGCACGAACCGGGGCGTATCTATCTATAATGAACAGTTTGATGATCATGAAAACTGGAAACCACCACCAAAGCTCCGTTTGTTATACATGGAAGTAGACCACCGGTCCATCCCCCTGGATCCCCTAAACCCTTTGATTCAATTAAATTATAAAACCAATACCATGATTTTTCATTTTAGAGGGATCTCCTTCCTGGATGAAACCGCCATCCGGTTTAAACATAAACTGGAGGGTTTTGACCAGGATTGGTTAGAGGAACACTATCCCTTTAAACAGATGATTCGGTATTCCAACCTGCCGCCCGGTCAATACCGATTTCACCTGA
>Ga0180438_10002677_pt1 | contig 28370 bp, 20 predicted proteins | sample SS_ome_12_FD_132455 | JGI IMG/M metagenome (GOLD analysis project Ga0180438, IMG submission 132455) | Hypersaline lake sediment archaeal communities from the Salton Sea, California, USA - SS_3_D_2 metaG | ecosystem: Environmental > Aquatic > Non-marine Saline and Alkaline > Hypersaline >...
GCCGACGACCTGGGAAAGGGCGTCGTTCAATGAGGCCTTTTTCCCCTCGTCAAAACTTCCAGAATCCCCGGAACTCCCGACAAAGTAGAAGTAACTTCTCTCTTCAGGAATGTCGGTTATCCAGGAAGGCGCCCTGCTGCTCGATGAATATATCAGACCGGTCTTCTGTGCGCCCCGTCTCACCTTCCTGCCTGCTGAGCCGCCGGCACATCCCCAAAGCAGCAGAGCCATAGCCAGGCACCCGCTCAGAATGAGTACGCATGTGCGTTTCATTTAGACCTCGTCCCTGCGTTTCATTTCCGTGATTAAATTTTCAAGTTGGGCCCTCTCCCTTTCATTCTGTACATTCTGCAGCACATCGCTCCACGCCTTGTCCCTGGATTGTATATAGTTCTCATAGGGCATCTTGGCACGCTTCACGATTCTGAAGAAGTACTCGAATTCTTTCCTGGTTTTAAATTTCTGAATCTTCTCCCAGTAGGTATCGGTGACGATCAACCCGACAACTGGAACATTGTCCGCAACTGTTGCCACATAACTCTCAAATGACTGAGTGAAACTGGTCTCAGTTCCGGCAAGCGCTTCCTGAAACTGAGAGTTGACAAGGGTCTTTATCCCTTCAGCAATCCGCTTTCTCAGCTCTCCCTCGGCAATTCGCTCTGCGGCCCTTCTTTCTTTGTGCTGGATATCCGAGAGTACCACAATGAATTTCTCTCTCTTCTCCTTTTCCACCTGGAACTCAGGGTCAAACACCCATCTTGGTGCCTGCTTGTCGCTTCGCTGGACAATGATCTCTTCCCCCGGCTTTCCCCTCTTCTCCGATTCTTCCATAATGAGGCTCCTCTTCGCACAGGAAGAGGCGACCAGGATCACGGTCAGGAGAATGAAAAATACCCCTATCTTCACCTTTCTTGATCTCTTCATGGCTCTTTCCCTCCATTTTCATGGTAGTGTAGTAAGAATGGACAGCGTACGCCGTCCTCAAGCCTACTCCTCGATGCCAAAGACCACCGCGTTTCCTCTGGTGATGACCACATTGAAGTTTTCGAATCCCTCTCTATTCTGTATGCCGCTCATCACATCATCGATGAGCTCGGACTTCCGACCCATATAGTACACGTAGTACTTTGCCTGTCCTTCTGATGCCGCGACTTCTTTCAGGCTCCTGAAGTTACGTGAGCTCCTCAGGGTATCGGTGAAGACAGTCAGCATGCTGTAGCTGGGAACACCCTGAACGACAACCTCATATCGGATGCCTTGCTCGAAGGACTTGAGCATGTACTCACGGGAAAGATCAACCACGGGCTTGATTGCGTTTTCCACAGAAACTTCAACCGCCTTTCTCTTCGCCGCATCCATGCCGCTGGCAAGCCCGAGCTTTCCTGAATAGCCAGTCTCTGTTCCGAGTCCCCTGCCTGTAGCACTCTCAAAGGCCTTGAGGTCGATCGAGGCGGATGCGAAATGTATGTCACCCTCACTCCCTGCAGCCTCCACAATGCCGTCAACAACGATGTAGACGTCGGCATTCAAGGCCTGTGCAATGAGCTGCACCACACTCACGGTACCCTGGGTTTCCTCATAGAGCTTGAAATACTCATCCTTTACCTCGTTTATCCTCTGAAGATCTACATATTCGTATCCCATGTTTGCGAAATAGTTATTCACTCTGTTCACCGAAAGGCGTGCGTACTCATCAGAGATGTTCCTCTTCTGGGGCTCGAAATACACCATGTACGTGAGGTTGTCCAGAGCTTCACCGATCACCTCAGCATAGGGTGACTTTGAATAATCCTTCGGCTCCTCCTTCTTCGGTATTTCTATACCGAGCGTGCGAATGCTCTCTTCAACTTTGCTTTTGTTGAAGGTGGCGCGGAGGTACACCACGGTGTCCTTCCCGGATTTTACCTTATCGGTTATCTGATAGCTCAGCACATAACTCTCGCTGATACCATACATATAGCTCTTCAAGATATCGCTGTTGTTTTTTTCGCTTTCTTCTCCGATGATGCTCACCACGACCTTTTTAAGGGCGTCCCTGAAAGCACGATCAAGGGCGTCGTCGAACTTTCGTGCCTTCCCGACTCCGTTTTCGACAACCTGTTGGGCAGCCTCTTCTCCGGTCTTCACGGTTTTTTTCGCACACCCGGAGAAGGCAAACGCGAGTGCAGTGATTATCAGGATGCTCACCAATACACTTTTCATTTTCATTTTTCGTCCCCCTCGTGTAGCGGATAAGTTGAATGACGCAAGGCATGTTCTCTTGTTTGTGCTGAGAACCTCTCTGGTGTCGGTGCGAACTCTGCAGTAGAGAACTTTCTCTCTTCTAAGTATAATATAGCACACACACAGCATGAGACAGAAAAAATCCCTGAAACAGGGCGAAAAATCTTTTCAGAAGCGCAGGTTGTAGGAAAAATTGATCTCATACCCAGAGATGCTGACCCTTTTCATCCCTTCACTTTCCTCATCCTCAATGATATTCGAGCTGTCACTCCCGATAGTGACTGAATCCTTGTCACTTCCTCCGGTCTCCTGGATGCGGATGCGCCAATTTTTTATCGGTGTATAAAAACGGTAGTTCAACGCGAGCCTGAGCAGTGAGTTTTGATTCAGCCGAAAATTAAAACCCGTTCCACCCTTCACCCCAACAGAAACTCCATAAATGTTGAGAGTAGGGTCATCTTGAAAATCGATCCGCTCACCATCTATGTCGAGATAAGGGAATATGTTGTTTTGAGAGAGATCCCTGCTGAAGGTGGTCATATAGAGGAGCCCGCCTGCTGCAAGCAGATCTATGCTGAGCCTTCTCTTGTAGAAGGTGCTCCCGATTCCCAGCTCACCGAGAACGCCGAAAAGCGGAAAGTTGAGAATCGCAGTCGCATCCAGCACCCCCTTGTATCGGTATCCGAGATTTTTCACCAGGCGTATCCCCACATCGGGCACGTATTCCCTTTCCTTCTGATTGAGCTCTATATAGTAATAATTCCCAAAAACAGGTATGTCGTCCTGCAGTTTGAAACGATAGTCCATGTCTGGAATATCTACCTTCATCATGCCTGCCGAGAAGGAGACCTGCGCACCAAACTGGGCCAGCTCCACGAGCTGGTCACCTTCGGTGATCCGCTCCTTCTGGTACACGATTCGACCCTCTGACAGCTCCGGAAATACCTTCCTCACCTTTACCAGTCCGGTCGGCATCTCAACGATCCTTCCCGTTTTTCCGACCTCCTGTCTCGTCATCACCTCGTATTCATCACCCGGTTTCACCCCGAGATCTTTCCCAGGTACGAAGGTGACCGTATCGCCCCGGACCGTGACCACACCGGACTTGATCTTGAAGGCTTCGACCTGTCTGATCTGATAGGAAAGCCTTGAAATGGCGCTCTCGACTGCCTTTGTTCCGGCGCGATCAACATCCTCATCAGTACCGGAACCAGTAATACGCAGGGATTCCTCCTGTGTGCCCTCCCTGACGTCCACGAAGGTGATATCGATCACCAAATCCACATTGTGGAGCCTCCGTACATAGGTGGTCAGACCTGAGGAATATTCCTGTCTTTCGATCGACACGTTGAAGCTCGACAGGGTGGGTATGACAACCAGAAATGAGTTGGCGATCCTGTCAAAGTCCTCTCCCTTGATGACAACAGTTCCAAATTTCTCATCATAGGTTCCCGCCTCTTTGGCTTTTTCGGCACGTATTTCCCGTATACGTTTCACGAAATCGTCTATATCTTCAGAGGCAATCCGATATTCACCGTATCCCAGCACATTGAACCGTTTCAGGTTCACAAACACATACCGTATGGACGAATCGGCAAATACGAGCAGATCATCCGGGACCTCATAGGCAGAACGGGTGATACCAAATATCGCCAAATCCTGCTTTTCAGATACCTCTGCTGCTTGTACGCTGAATGCTGAGCACATGAGGAACATGAGGAGAAAAAAAATTACCCCTCTTTTCATGGTCACTTTCCGGTTGTATGCGGTTTGTAAGATACATTCCATATTATACCTCAAGTCCTTGACTGTTTCATTCAAATTTAATAGGTTTTCCGCGCACAGGGAGGAGAAGATGCACAGATTGACATACATGTACCTTGTCGTGGCGACTCTCATGGTACTCCTTTTAATGAACGGATGCAAGGGGAAAAAAATCGCCCCTCCGCCAAAAAGGGAGAAAGAGATCTTTCCCGGAGTTCTGGAAACATCACGTGGTGATCTGAACAGTGGCACCAGAGGGGGATCAATGATACGGGCCGATATTCTTGAATACGATACCCTCAATGTGGTCACAACCCGTTCCCGCTCACTCTATAATGTGCTGAAGCTCGTCTTCGAAGGTCTCCTGAGCCTGAACCCGATCACAGGAGAAATCCAGGGCAGTATTGCGAAGGATTTCGAGGTCATAAATGAAGGACATTCCATTCTCCTTCACCTCAATGACAATGTGTTCTTTTCCGACGGGCAGCCGTGCACCACAGAAGACGTGCTTTTCACTTTTGAGGAAATCTACATGAATCCTGATGTGGATACAAAAAAAACAGATGTGCTCAAAATCAGGGACAAAACGGTAGGTATCACGGCAGTTGACGAAGGCACCATCCGTTTTGATCTCCCCCTCCCATACAGGCCATTCCTCTATACCCTCGCGCACATCGAAATTCTCCCAAAACACATACTGGGTCCACTCATCGAAAGCGCTGGCATAGAGGCATTTAACAGGGAATGGGGAAATCTCAATGGTGAAACAGGAAACGTAATAGGCACTGGTCCCTACTACATCAAAGGATTCCAAAACGGGGAGCTCCTCAGGCTGGCACGGAATCCACATTATGAGAAAAAGCAGTGGAGTCTCGCGAGAGAAGGAATGCCATACCTCGATGAAATCATCGAACTTCTCGACATCGATGATGAAACGAAACTCCTGAAGTTTCAGATCGGGGAAATCGATTTTTACGATGTCAAGGATGTTGATATTGCGAGCGGGAACCTGGAAATTCTGCTCGAGAATCGCCATGAGGGAAGATACACCATCTATTCAGCTGGATACACGCTCGCAAGCAACCATTTTCTTCTTTTCAATCAGAATCCTGTGGCCGTAGACGAGAAAAAGCGTGCCGTATATCAGAGCCAGCTCTTTCGCAAGGCGATATCACACCTCATAGACAGAGTTCGAATCGTAAATGAAGTGTACAAGGGATATGCCTACCTCGACTCCTCACCGGAAAGAGATGTCTCTCCCTTCTACACAAAGAGGGCACCACTTCCTCATGACCCCGCTGCCGCAGCCGAGCTTTTCTCTCGGCTTGACTTGAAAGACAGGAACAACGACGGGTATCTGGAACTTCCTTCTGGAGATCATTTCAGTTTTACAATCCTCACGAATGAGGACAACCCGCTTCGGGTGAAAATGGCTGAGATGATCTCGGAAAACCTGAAAAATGGTGGCATTCATGCCGATGTCGCTGCCATCGACTACAACGCGCTCGTGACGAAGTTGCTCGATACCTTCGACTGGGAAGCGGTAATAATCGGTGTCGAGGGAACCCTGGAACCAAACGATGCGGCCTGGATTTGGGAATCCGGGGGTCCGCTCCATATATGGGCTCCCTATCTCGATACTCCGCAGACAGACTGGGAAAAGAGGATAGATACGATTTTTGCGCTGGGAAGAACGACCTGGGACTTCAATAGAGCAAAAGCATACTATGCCGAGTACCAGAGTATCGTAGCAGAGCAGCTCCCGGTAATCAACATACTTATCCCCGCCCAGCTGTACGGCTTCAGGAATGATTTTGACAATGTTGTTCCCTCTGCAGTCACCTACAACGCGATTGGGATTATTCCCTTCCTCTACAGGAAACACGACAGGGAGAGGTAAAACGAACTCAAGAGCACGGGGAGGAGTGATGCGCTCTCTGAAAAAGCAAGGACACTCAATAGATTATCCAGAACATCTTTCGAACCCGCACGTTAGCTGTCGCTGAGATATTTAAATAATAAGGACCTTATCAAAACCTTCATCTTCAGATGGAACCTCGGTCTGTGCATAGAGCTGAACAATAATATGATCAGGCACAGGAAAATCCTTTTTCCTGTTTTCTGCTATCAGGCTCGAAACGTCTCTCTCGAGGTAGACACACGCAATGCTCTTGCTGTATCTCTTTGCAGATTCCACATACGTTCTTCTGCTCTTCTTTGTGAGGCTTGTGTTGTCGATTACGAGCTTTTGATTTCTCTCTAGAAAATGGCAGACAATATCGTGCTCCATGTGCTTCACAAGCCCCTCGGTATCTTCATCCCAGTCACTCACCGACCATCGTTCACCATGCTCCGTCATCTCTTTCAAACCGTGTCGAATCACGTGTCTGTCAATTCTTTTCCGATTAACGAAATACTGCTTGGCAAAATCGGATTTTCCCGCCCCATAGTTGCCGATGAGGAGAATGATGTCGTATCGTTCCAGGGATTCAAACATATCCATCATACTCATTATTTCGGGCTACTTCTGAAATTACTTGACATTAAAAATGTATCCCTATAAATTGCCTTTTAACTCAAAACTTGGTGGGAGGACATGGTTCAAAGGGTCCTCGCAAACGATCTGCCCCTCCATGATGGCAGCAAAGTCACTATCGCAGGATGGGTGCACAGCATTCGCAAACAGGGGAAAATCGCCTTTATTCTTCTGCGTGACAGATCGGGGATCGCTCAGATCGCTACGAGCAGTCACTTTGTAAAAACGCACGATCTCAGAAATGAAACGGTGCTGTATGCAACAGGAACAGTGGTTCATGACAGCAGGGCAGAACAGAAGGTTGAGATCAAGGTGGATGAGGTGCGGGTGCTTACGCGGCCAGTGAAGGCGCTTCCGATAATAGTGAATGATAAGGCCGAATACCAGAAGCTCGAACTCGAAACAGTACTCAACAACAGGGTTCTGTCTTTGCGAAATCCCAGGAGAAACGTCATTTTCAGACTCCAGGCAAAGATCATCGATTGTTTCAGGACCTTCCTCACGGGTGAAGGGTTTACAGAAGTGACCACACCGAAGATCATCGTTTCCGGCACCGAAGGAGGCACGCAGCTCTTTCACGTGGATTATTTCAACAAGCTGGCCTATCTCGCCCAGTCACCGCAATTCTACAAACAGATGCTCGTTGGAGCAGGATATGAGCGGGTGTATGAAGTGGGTCACGTGTACAGGGCTGAAGAGCACAACACCTCCCGGCACCTGAACGAGTACGTGAGTCTCGATTATGAGATGGGTTTCATCGAAAATGAGCACGACGTGATGGACCTGGAAGAACGATTCATCGGCTATCTCTTCGATCGAATAAACAGCGAGCAGTCTTTCATTCTCGAACAGTACAGCCAGAACCTTCGAATTCCCGAGAGGATCCCGAGGGTGCCTGTGAAAGAGGCCTGTGAAATTCTCAGCAAAGAGTACGGCAAACATCTTCCCTCCTATGATCTGGACCCTGAAGGTGAAAAGCTCATTTGCGACTGGGCACAAAAAAATTACAGTACAGAGCTTCTCTTTCTCACTGAATACCCGAGCGCAAAGAGGCCGGTCTATACAATGCCCATACTGGAGAATCCAGATTATTCGAGAAGCTTCGATCTGCTCTTCAGAGGGCTTGAGATCACCACCGGCGGGCAGAGAATTCACGACCATCAGATGCTCGTGGAGGCGTTCCGCGGGCGCGGACTGAATCCGGAAGAGTTTGACTATTACATTGACACCTTTGCCTACGGAATGCCGCCGCATGGCGGTCTCGCGATAGGTCTAGAACGGATGACCGCTCAAATCCTGGGATTCATAAATATTCGGGAGGCGTCGATCTTTCCGCGGGATAGGAACCGTTTCATTCCATGAGAAACCCGGAGTGTCTTTGATACAGAACAGAATACCATAAAAGAAGGAGTCTGTGATGGATAACACGTATATGAAAGTGCTGAAATCCAGAATTGATGCCAATAACTATAAGAATCTCATCTCAATCAACAATGAGCGCTTGCATGCCTTTGTGGCGGATGCAATCGAGCTGTGCAATCCAGAAACGGTGTGGGTCAGCACGGATTCACCAGAAGATGTCGCGTATAACCGGCAGACGACAGTGGAGCTTGGCGAAGAGAACCCGCTCAGGCTAAAAGGCCACACCATACACTTCGATGGCATGCAAGATCAGGGACGTGATCGGGAGGTGACGAGGTATCTGGTCCCCGGGAATGATGCATTGAGCAAAGCGCTCAACCAAATAGAACGGGAAGAGGGACTTTCGGAAGTACGTGGACTGTTGAAAGACCAGATGAAGGGTCGGATAATGATCGTGCGATTCCTGACACTGGGTCCGAACAACTCGGAGTTCAGCATCCCGTGTGTCGAGTGTACCGATTCCTTTTACGTCTCTCACAGCCTCAATCTGCTCTACAGATTAGGGTATGAGGAGTTCAAACGGCTCGGTAACAGGGCACAATTCTTTTCCATACTGCATTCGTGCGGCAAAATGGATGAGCGTATGGTGAGCACGGAAGTCGATAAAAAGCGGATATATATCGATTACACCAAGGACACTGTGTACAGCGTCAACACCCAGTATGCGGGGAATACGGTTGGTCTCAAAAAGCTGGCGCTGCGGTTGACCATCCGCAAGGCCGACAGAGAAGACTGGCTCGCCGAGCACATGTTCCTGATGGGTGTGCACGGTTCGAAGGGAAGAAAGACCTATTTCGCAGGAGCCTTCCCGAGCGCATGCGGTAAGACATCGACTGCCATGTTGCCAGGTGAAACCATCCTCGGCGACGACATCGCCTATTTCCGGGCGGTGAACGGCCGTTGTATGGCCGCGAATGCCGAGTCCGGTATCTTCGGAATAATCCAGAATGTCAACGAAAAAGACGATCCTTTGATATGGGACGTGCTGAACAAACCCGGAGAGTTGATCTTTACCAATGTATTGATTGCAGACGGAAGACCGTACTGGATCGGGATGTGCATCGATACTCCTGGAGAAGGCGAGAACTACTCAGGTTCCTGGTACACGGGCAAAAAAGACGGCAAGGGCATTGAGATACCCTGTGCCCACAAGAACGCCCGTTACACGGTGGCGCTGAAAGATCTGTCAAACTGCGACCCGGAGCTCGACAATCCCAGGGGGGTGGAACTGGCTGGAATCATGTACGGCGGTCGCGATGCCAAGGCGTACTTTCCTGTTCAGCAGGGTTTCAACTGGGAGCACGGCATCGTCTCCTACGGAGCCTCACTCGAGACCGAAACCACCTTCGCAATCATTGGGAAAGAAGGGATTCCTGAGATAAACCTGATGAGCATACAGGACTTCGTTGCCATCCCGCTCGGAAAATACGTCAGAAACAACCTGGAGTTCGGAAAGAAGCTCAGAAAACCTCCCCTGGTCTTCGGCGTCAACTACTTTCTCAGGGATAAAGAAGGCAGGTTCGTCAACGGTATACGGGACAAGCACGTGTGGGTCAAATGGATGGAGCTCCGTGCCCATGGTGAGGCACGGGCACTCGTGACACCGACAGGGCTCATTCCGGAATTTCAAACGCTGGCCACACTTTTCAAGCAGGTGCTGAACAAGGATTACACCCGGGATGACTATGAAAAACAGTTTACGCTCCGTGTTCCCGAAAATCTTTCAAAAATCGATCGAGTGGAGGAGTTTCACCGAAAACACGTTGAGAAATCACCTGAAGTTTTGTTCGAGCTGCTTGGGGCCCAGCGGAAGCGGCTTGAAGAAGCCCGTGCAGAGCATGGCGAATACATCTCGCCGTTCCTCTTTCCTACGGTGGAGAAGCTACATTCTTGACAAAAAAAGGATTTTCTTACCTCTCCGGCAAGAAAATCCGAATGGAAGTACCCAGGAGGAACACGAGCAGGGGCTGAGAAAAACCCCGTCTCACAGATTGATTCCGTGATCCATAGCCACTGCGTTCTTACGAAAGCATGCAACCAGGTGCCCTTTCCCTGCATCTTCGAGCGGGGGCTCTTCCTGACTGCACCGCTCAACAGCATATGAACAGCGGGGGTGAAACCTGCATCCAGGCGGCGGATTTATCGGGCTCGGCACATCACCGCTCAGAATGATCCGCTCTCTCTTTAGATCCAGGTCCGGTATCGGTATGGCTGAGAGCAGGGCGCGGGTATAGGGATGGAGCGCACTTGAGAACATCGCAGAAGTCGGGGCGATCTCCACGATCTTTCCCAGATACATGACGGCAATCCTGTCACTTATGTGCTCGACGACAAGCAGGTGATGCGTGATGAACAGATAGGTGAGATTATACCTGTTTTTCAAATCTATCAGTAGATTGAGTATCTGGGCCTGTACAGAAACATCCAGCGCTGAGGTGGGTTCATCGAGGATTATGAACTCCGGTGATGTGGAAAGAGCGCGCGCGATTGCGATGCGTTGCCGCTGACCGCCGGAAAATTCGTGGGGATAGCGCATCGTGTGGTCCTCGTTCAGCCCCACAGACCTGAGGAGATCAATCACCCTCCTGATACGTTCTCTGCCGCCGGCGATGCGGTGTATGCGCAGCGCCTCACCGATGATGTTTTTCACGAGCATCCTGGGATTCAATGAAGTCGACGGGTCCTGAAATACGATCTGTATCTTCTGGCGAAGTCTCTTCAGCTTCCTTTTACCCACCGATGTAAGATCGATGATCTGGATGTCCCCTTTTGATGAGCCCTTGAGAAATATTTTCCCTCCGGTTGCCTTTGTGAGCTGAAGAATTGTCTTCCCAAGTGTCGTTTTTCCGCAGCCGGACTCCCCGACAAGCCCCAGACATTCCCCCCTCTCAAGGGTCAGGGAGATATCATCAACAGCGCGAACATAGTTTTTTGTCCTCTTGATGACACCCCCCCGTATCGGGTAATAGGTCTTCAAATTCTTGATGTGGAGCAAATCCGCCAAAACACTCTCCTCTTGTCCGATGAACGATGCATTTGCCATCAACCTCCTCTATTGGTGAGAGGAAGTGTATCTCTATACAGAAAACAGGAAACCATATGGTCTTTTCCATCCCTGTCTTTCATCCTGTACAAACCTGGCTTTTGTTCCTTACACATCTCCATCACCGATGGGCATCGAGGGTGAAACCTACACCCCGATGGAGGGCTGATCAGATTCGGTACAGTTCCCTTTATACTCTCGAGCCTCTGTTTCTTTCCCAGCTTTGGAACAGAGTTCAGAAGCGCCTTCGTGTAAGGATGCAGGGGATTCTTGAACAGCTCCCGGACACAGCCAAACTCCACCAATGCACCCGCATACAGAACAATCACCTTGTTTGCAATCTCGGATACCACTCCGAGATCGTGGGTAATGAACAGTATCGAGGAATGGTACTTCTCCTTCATCTGCTCGATGAGGTCGAGAATCTGCGCCTGAATGGTTACATCCAGATTTGAAGTGGGCTCATCCGCAATCAATATTTTAGGATTACAGGCCAAAGCCATAGAAATGACCACACGCTGCTGCATGCCGCCCGAAAGCTCGTGGGGATATCGATTGACAACCTCCTCGGGATTGGGTATGCCGAGGTTTGCCAGAAGGGCAATGGAAAGCTGTTTCGCCTCCAGTTTCAGCAATCGTCCGTACCGACCTTCCCTGAGGTTGTTTGTCATTGCCTTTTTCATCTTCCTGCGGTATTTCCACCGTGTATATTTCAGATAGGTTCTGAAAATCCCCCTTTTTTTCACAAGACGCTGCGAAATATCACTCAGCACAGACTCACAGAGCTCTTTTTGACTGTGCAGCAGATAGCTTTCGCTCACCTGCCGATTGATGGTGAGTACGGGATTGAGCGCAACTCCCGCCTCCTGGAAGATCATCGAAATTGCACACCCTCTGATAGAACGCATGAATTCATCGCTGCGACCGGTGAGGGGGAGCGATTTTTCACCCGCCCGGTAAACGATACTGCCGCTTTCTATCCTGCCGGGTGGAAGCACGAGACCCAGAATGGATAAAACAGTAACGCTCTTCCCGCAGCCGGTCTCTCCCACGATTCCGAGCGTGTCCCCCTGATCCAAAGAAAACGACATATCATCTATGGCCTTTACCACACCTTCGTAGGTGTAGAAGTTGACCGTGAGCTTTTCAACTTCGAGTATCGAGCTCTTCAACGAAGACCTCCGGTTTTCCAGTCTACTTTCTTCTCAACTTTGGATCAAAGCTATCCCTGAGCGCATCCCCAAGAAGGTTCCACCCCAGCACAAAAAACAGAATAAACAACCCGGGTATGGTCACCACATACCAGTAGAGAAGTGGTTGGCCGGGTGGACCCACGATATAATTCCGTGCAAGACTCACCATCTGGCCCCAGTCTGCATACCCTTCCTGTGCACCAAGCCCAAGGAAGGAGAGCGCTGCCGCAGTGAGCACCATGGCCCCCACATCCAGGGAAGCCAGGATGAGCACAGGATAGATCGCGTTCGGCAGGATGTGCTTGAATATGACCCTGAGGGTTCCCGCTCCAAGCGCCCTCGCTGCCTTTACGAAATCCTCTTCTCTGATGGTCAATATGCTACTTCTGACAGTCCGGGCATAGATCGGCCATCCAACCACGATGAGCGCTTTCATGATATTGTCGAGACTCCTCCCGAGCGCTGTCACGATTGCCATTGCCAGTATTAAAAGCGGTAATGACATGAAAATATCCACAACCCGCATGACAACCTCGTCGACGATACCACCGAAATAGCCGGAAATGCTCCCCGCCACGACACCGATCACCAGAATACTGCCGACAACCATGAACCCGATTCTGAAAGAGGTTCTCGTTCCCCAGACAACTCCGTAGAATATATCGTACTGCTTCGTGGTCGTTCCGAAGGGATGCCCGGGCGACGGCGGTTTTGGTATGACCGAGTACCCTTCATGGGGAATTCTGAAGGGTTCGGCCCTGTTCTGTGGCGGGGCAATAACAGGGGCGAAAACAGCAAGCATGAAAAATATGAATATGAGTGAAAGCCCTGTAATGGATAGAGGATTCTTCAATATCTTGTCGAAGGAGAACTTAAACTCCTTGAGCCTGGGATGCTGTTCAATATCCAGGACTATCCATCGCTTCTTGAGAAAAAACATGTCTTCCTACCCCAACCTCACACGAGGATCGATATAGGCATACAGAATATCAACGATCAGGTTGGTGATAACAAACAGAATGCCGTTGAAGAGCACGGCCATGAGCACAGCGGGAATGTCCAGCTGGGTTGCTGCGCGGGCCCACCACCACCCGAGCCCCTTCCTGTTAAAAATTGTCTCAGTGATCACCACTCCAGCCATGAGCTGAGCAAAGAGCCAGCCGGAGACGGTTATCACGGGAATGAGGGCGTTGCGCCGTGCATGTCTCCTGATAACGGTCCTGGGAGATGCCCCTTTTGCCAGGGCGGTGAGAATGTATCCTTTTCCCATTGCCTCGAGCATGCTGGAGCGCATGATCCGCATGATCAGCGCGATCTGGATTACTGCAAGTGTGACGACCGGGAGAACGAGATGCCGTAGCGCATCCACGAAGATCCAGAGTTCACCATTGATAAGGGCATCGATGGTGTTCATGCGGGTATAACGAGTGAAGTCGGCGGAATCGACAAAAGCCTGGGCTTTATAGCTCAGAATTTCCGGAGGAAAAAGCCCTTTGAAGTACCCGTAGAATACCATGAGCAGTATGAGACCAAACCAGAATGTCGGAAGAGACCAACCGATGATCGCCAGAAAGCGTGTGAAGTGATCGACCGGCTTGTCGCGGTGCACCGCGGAGATCGACCCGAGCCAGATTCCGACCAGGATGATCAGGGGTGCGGAGAAAAGTGCGAGCTCTATGGTATGGGGAAGAAAAAACTTGAACGCATCGAGCACGGGACGGGAAACAGTGGTTGACCACCCGAAATTTCCCTTTAAAACCTGGCGCAGCCACATGAAATATTGCATGTATACGGGCCTGTCAAGCCCGTAGGTCTTTATAATACTATTGAGATCACTCAGCTGTTTTATATCACGGATAAAAGCAGATGCTCGCTGCTCCGGTGAGAAGAGGGTGAGCAGGACGAATATAATGAGGGTCACCCCGATCAGCACTACGACGAGAAGGAGAATCCTTCGCACAATGTAGTTCAGAAAGTTCATAATACTCCGGCACTACGGAAATACAGGTCATTATCTGCTTAAAAATACACGGCCGTCTCTCGACGGCCGTGTCTCTATTGTCTGGCTCAGTACCCCTTCTTGAACATGTAGAAGTACATCATCTGGTCAACTGCCGGATTCCAGTAATATCCTGTGATCCAGTCACGAACAAACACCCTGTACACGGACTGGCTTATCATGAAGCCTGGGACATCCTGGAAGTATATCCGCTCAAGCGAATAGTAAATATCCTTGCGGGTGCCCTTGTCTACTGATTTGATTCCGTCCCTGATGAGCCCATCGACCTTGGGGTTGTTGTAGCTCTGCCATTCTGCAAAGGTACCCTGGGAGTGCATGTAGGGATGCATGAAGTTATGCGGGTCAGGAAAATCCATGACCCATCCGATTATGAAGAGCGGGCACTTCTTCTGAACCATCATGTTGAGATAGTTGCCCCAGTCAACGTTCATTATCTCTATCTGAAACTTGGGGTTGAGAGATTCGACGTTCTCCTCGATCATCTGGCAGGCGATCTCCCGATGCTCATTGCCTGTGTTGTAGAGGATGCTCAGTTTGAAGCCATTCTCCCAGACTTTGCCTCCCCAGGCCTTTTTGAAGTATTCCCTCGCTTTATCGATGTTGTACTCGTATATCGGAACAGTGTCGTCCCGGTAGGGCAGGCCTTTGGGCACAGGGCTATTCGGAGTCGTGGCAAACCCAAGCCAAGCGTCCTTTAAGAAGGTTTCGTGATCAAAACAGTGAGCAAATGCCTTTCTCACATTGATATCAGAAAAGAAATCCGGAGGTACTCCCTGGCCGTCGAGCTTTGCGCTCCAGACTGCCTGGTTTGCCTCAGTATTGATGTTGAAGTTGAAGAACACAGCAGTGTCTTCTATTCGCGGAAGATCCCGGTAAATGGTTATGCCGTCAAGCTGATCCATTTCAGGCCAGTACATTGTATCCACCTGGACCATGTCCGCGTCTCCAGCGGTAAACATGAGCTTCCGGGTCGTCCACTCTTCAACGATCTTTACGACGATATTTTTAATTGGTGCCGGTCCCATGAAGTAGTCATCAAAGCGGATAAAGGAGATCTCCACTCCCGGGTCCCACTTCACCAGTTTGTATGGACCTGTTCCCATGACCCTGTTGTAGAGCGCTTCTGCCCCCTGGTCTGGATTATTGAACCTTTCCCAGCCCTGCTTCTTCCCGTCCCATGCGCCGTTTTCAATCATATACTTCTTGTTAAGAATGCCTGACCAGTACTGGGCGAGGATTCCGATGAAGGGTGGATAGGGATCCTTCAGATGAAAGACAACATTCTGGCCATCCACTTCCACCGCCTTTGTGATGTCATCAATGCTGACCACTATGTTACCATCGCCATCTCTTGAGCCTGCCGTACCCAGGAGCGGCTCATAGAACATCCAGATCGGCCCCCCGTCCTGATCCGTAACCAGCGCCCTCTCAAAGCTGTACTCCACATCAGCAGGGGTAAGCTCAGCACCGTTGTGGAACCTGATACCCTTCTTGATCGGAAAGACATAGGTTCTCCCTCCATCACGGATGAGACCGTTGTCAACACTCGGCACTTTCTCCGCGATCAACGGAACGAACCTGTCTGTAGTCGTTCCGTCAAAGGCGATAAGCGTATCGTAAAAGTTCATGACTGCTTCACCGGATGATGTGTCGTATGCCCTGTGCGGATCGAGACTCTGTACGGTACCGTATCGGGCATAGATCATGGTATCCGGATTTTTCACCGTCCTCTTCTGTGAAGCCTCCTCTTTCCCCATCTCAGCAGGTGCAGGGGCTTTTTCCTCTTTTCCCCCGGCAAACACAACACACACAGGAAAGATTAGCAACAGTACACAGAAATACGCGATAAAAACTTTCTTACCCATAATGGCGCCTCCTCTTTGAAAGATAAAATACTGGCAACTGCCAAAAGATCATGATATATCCAAGCTCAGCAAAGTCAATACAATTCCATACGATAGGGAAAGACCAAAAACATTTACCAGTGCCACTTATGCACCTTCCCACTGGGAAATCGTACGCTGCAGGGACCTATCGCTCCACCTCCTCGATTGACCCCTTTCTGTTCCGTGAAAAATCCATCTCATAAAACTCCCTCTGGTCAGGCAAAACGAGGGTGAATTGTGGGGTGTAATCGATTTCAACGGTCACCTTCCGGGTCTGAACCTCAAGCACATGACCACCTGCTACCCTTTCTTCAGAGAGAAAGTGAAAGTGATATCCGGGGACATTGATCCCCTCCACATACATCGGACAACGAAATCCAGCCATGGATCCCCGCACATCGTACAGGGAAAAGGTCGGCTGATGTGCGGTCACTTCCGAGAGGGGAGGATAGGGTCGGTTCTGGGCAGGGACACTCCTTGTTTTCACGAAGAGGAACTGTCCTTCGATTTTTACCGCATAGAATATATTCTTCGTCGGCACGAGCGCATCGAGGTACATTTCAATCTGATCGAGGTCCATTCTCTCCTCGAGAACTCGTGTTTCATCAGGCTCAAAAAAGGTAACCACTGCAAAAGGGGTCATCATTTCATCAGAAACATGACAAACAGTGCCGTCGGATTTCACCTGATAGAAGGCACCGTCGAGTCCGATCATCTCACCGTCGAGACGGTGGAAGGTTCCCAGCCCGAAATCTCCACGGAGTTTCAGGTCGGCGAAGCTCATTCCGCCTTCATAGAGCCCCTGCAGGAGCGCATCTATCGTTGAAAACTGGAATAGCACATCTGTCTGTTCCTGGCAGTAGACCGACCAACTGCTCAGCATAATGACGCACCCGATCAGTGCATGGAGTAACTTTCTCATTTCCGCCTCCGGTTCCCGGCAGTGAATAACTTCCCAATACACAAGACATTCTACATGCTTCTGTTGACATCGCGCAAGCCTTTTTTCCTGATTCTATATGGAATACTATTCTGCCAACTGAAGGATTTTGCGATTCCCAGGGAATTGAGATATAATTATAGTAAGTCTCTTTTATGTGATATAGTATAAAAAATGGAATCCCTCACCAAACAACGTTTTGACACATATCTTGATGTACGGAAAGAAAATATCGAAAGCACCATTCACGATCTCTGGATCTCGAAGGATGAATCGCTTTGGTCTTTGGAACCCTATTACTACATAAAGCTCGGCGAGACTGCTGATAAACTCGGGCAGTCCATGTTCGCCCATGATATCCTCAGAGAAGGATTTGAACACTTTTCCCAACACCTCAGAATGGCACAGCTGTATTCTCTTTCGCTGATCAAATGTGGATTCATTGAAAAAGCACGGGAAATACTGACCAGCCTCGTGAAAAACGACCACACGGATGAAGAGACCCTGGGGATTCTCGGCAGGGTATACAAGGACATGTGGCTGATGTCGGATGGTGTGAATCCAAAATCTCGGCTCATTTTGCGATCCAGAAAGCTCTACCTTCACGCCTTCAAGAAAAGCAACGGATACTACTCTGGAATCAATGCCGCCAGTTTGAGCCGTGTCATCGGAGATGAAGAGCTTTCGAAAAAACTGGCATCAATGGTGTTAAAAATTTGTTCTCAACTTCTGAAGGAACCAGAACGCAGGTCATACTGGGTCCTTGCAAGCCTGGGAGAAGCCTTTCTCCTGCTCGGAAACGAAACTGAAGCAGAAAGATTTTACGGTTTTGCAAGAAAATACAGCACAAAGAACTACTCGGAGCTTTCAAGCACACGCAAACAGCTCAAGCTTTTACAAAACTATCTTCCCGTAGGCAGGCACATCCTCGACAACGTGGCAATCCCGGCAATCGTGGCTTTCAGCGGCCACATGATAGACTATCCCGGCAGTAAAAGGCTCCGGTTTCCACCTGGGATAGCTCCCACGATCAAAGACATGATCGCGCAAAAGCTGGATCAGTTGAATGCCGGTATAGGATATTCGTCAGTGGCATGCGGGTCCGATATTCTGTTTCTCGAATGCATGCAAAAGCGCAATGCCGAAACGAATGTGATACTGCCGTTTCACAAAAAAGACTTTTTCGAAACGAGCATCGCACATGGAGGCTCCCAGTGGGTGCTGCAGGCCGAACAGGTCCTGAAAAAGAGTTCCAGCATCTTATACGCGACAGAAGGCCCGTACGGAGGGGATGATTTTTTATTCAGCTATGCGAACAGGATCATCATGGGAAAGGCCCTGCTGAGAGGCAAGCTGCTCGAATCCACACCCGTTCTGCTCGCAGTATGGGACAAAAAGAAGAATGGCGTCAAAGGGGGTACTTCCGAGTTCGTAAAGCTGTGGGGCGAGAAAAAGCTCCCTTTGGAAATAATTGATGTAAACAAGATAAATCAGCGATGCCAAACCAATGCCGCACATTCAGCATCTCCCCCGGAACGGCTGCCGGAATCTCCAACATTTCCAAAGCTCAGGGAAGTGAATAGAACCTTCAGAGCAATGCTCTTTGCAGATCTTGTTGGGTACAGCAAATTCAAAGAGGAGCAGTTCCCTTATTTTTTGAAGTTTTTCCTGCGTGAGCTCGCGAAAAATTTGAGGCGCTCCAGATTTAAACCCGTCTTCAGAAATAGCTGGGGCGACTGTATGTACTTTGTGTTCAATGATCTGATCTCGGCAGCCGAATGTGCCCTGGAAATACGGGATTTCGTACGGGAACGGAACTGGCAAAAGCACCATCTTCCCCAATCCATGAATATCCGGATCGGCCTCCATGCAGGACCTGTCTACTATGCCAGGGAACCAATTCTCAATCGGATGAATTACTTCGGTTCCCATGTGACCACGGCTGCACGAATCGAGCCGATCACAAGCCCTGGAAATGTATACGCAAGCGAACAATTTGCCTCCCTTCTCATGACAGAGCATAAAAACAGCAATCTGGAATGCAGCTATGTGGGTATTGTCATGTTGCCAAAGGAGTTCGGAAAGTACCCCATTTACCTAATAAAAAGAAAAATGGAAATCGCATAAAAAGGCAGATCTATGGCAAAAAAGGCAAATAAAAGCGCGAAAACGAAGTCTTCTTCCAAGAGTCCCAGGACTCAGAGCAAAGTTGCTCGCGGGAAATCGGTTTCAAAAAGACAAACCGCTTCTCATAAGAGTGCGAAAACTGCCGGAAAAAAACGTGGAAAGCCTCAAAAGAGGACGAACAGAGGCACCGCGGCTGCTTCTTCGAAACCAGCGAAAAGAAAAAAAACTGCTTCACGCGCGCCAGTGAAACGCATCGGCACAAAAGCGACAAAAAAAAGAGCCCCGTCGAAGCGCTCGTCAAGTGGCAAAAAGCCACAAATCCTGAAAAAAACAGCAGGGAAAAAGGCTTCAAAAGGCAAAACCATAAAAACCGGTATCTCCCACAAACCACCAATTAACCCTCCCTGTGCCGCATACGCAGGAAACAATCCCTATCTCTTTGTCAGCTATGCACACGAAGACATGAAAACTGTGTTCAATGTGATAAAGAGACTGAATAAAAGCAGGTACAGGATCTGGTACGATGAAGGCATTGAGCCTGGAAACGAATGGCCGGAAGTGATCGGCAAGGCAATCATCAATTGCTCACAGTTTCTCGTTTTTATGAGCTCTTCTGCAGCGAAGTCACGGAATGTGAGAAACGAAATCAATCTCGCCTTCAATGAGGATAAGGAAATACTGGTCGTATTTTTAGAGCCGACCCGTTTGACAGAGGGCATGAAGCTTCAAATCGGAACCGTTCAATTCATCAACAAATTCGAGAACTCCGAAAGGGAGTTCTCGAGCAAGCTGATAAAAGTGATCGACTCAAAAATACGGTCATAGATATGTCTGGGCAGATCTCTGTGCGTGTTCCCCGACATACTGTGCAAGGGAAATGTTGAACCCGTTCAAGAGAGGAAGTGAAATGATCAATCGGATACCGCCTGAAGCGTTCGATTGATATCCACCAGCCTTTCAGCGAGAAGGCGAATTACATGGTTCTGAAACGCCATTGCAAGATGCGGAGATTCCTTCTCCATTTTCTTCAGAGCATCCGAAGACAACCGGAACACTGTGCTCTGCCGCGTGGCGACTATGGAGGCAGAACGCGGGATATTGAGATAGAGGGCGATCTCTCCGAAGATAGTCCCGGCACCCATGGTGCGCAACCGTATCGGCTCTTTTCCTTCAAGCTCGAGCTGTGCGGCAAACTCGCCGCTTTCAATGAAGTACAGGAATTGGGATGTTTCGCCCTGTTGGATCAGGACGCATCCGGCGCCTACCTCTTTTTTCTCAAGGTAGTTCATGATCTCTTCAACGTGGTTCTGGTGCGAAAATATGGTCCAGAGCTGCTCTTGAAAAGATTGCGAAGCTCCGGTTCTCACGGATTGCTCTGAAATGAGGATTCGATCCTCGCACCATTCAACACCGTGGTCCAGATCAGGAAAAAAATGAATTTTCCAGCTGTCCTGCTCACCTGTGAATGCACGGGTGAGTTTCCGCTGAAATTGAGGTAACACCTGCGTGAATGCGACCTGAATGCTTCTTGATTGTGCCAGTCGCAATATCTTCGTGAAGGCAACCTCTGCAGAACCATCAAAACCAGTGACCCTCCTGAAATCGAACACAAGGTACTGAATACCCGGTCCCTGTAGGCTGCTCATTCGACCTTTCACCTCCTGATACAGCGTGTGCGCAGTTCCGAAGAAGAGGAACCCCTGCAGGCGGAGCGCAAGAATCTGGTTTCCTTTCTCCCTGAGCAGTTGCCGCTGCTCAGAAGACCTGTCCACATTACTTCGCAAAGACATCCCTGTGAGTATACGGTTTATCACTTTTATTCTGCTGTAATGTACGATAAATATTAAAACGGATGCCAGCACACCCACACCGACGCCCACGAGAAAACCAAACGAACCGATCACCAGGAAAATGAAAAGGACTAGAAAATAGTCAATTTTCGAAAGCTTGAACCATGCGTCATACATCCACTCCACGAGAAAAGAAGCACCGAGGAAAAACACAAGGCCACCCAGCACAAACCTGGGAATGAGAAAGAGCAGTGGAGCTCCGAACCACAACGTTACTCCACACAACAGAGCAGCGCACAGTCCAATCATCCGGCTGTGTGCGCCGATTTTCAATCCAAGTGCAGACAGACTCAGTGTATGATATCCGACCTGGCTCCCACCCAACCCCGCACAGAAATTGGCGATTCCCGCGACCTTGAGCTCTCGATTTACATCTATATCCTTGTGGGCCATAAGCTCTACCCCGCTGATATTGAGCAGCAGAGAAATTGCGCTGATTATCAGTATGATGCCCATGTTCCCCAGCTGTTTCCAGATGCTCATCCAGTGCACCCTCTGTAAAATTGCTCCGGAAACAGGACGCCAGAGCTTTACCTGCTGAAAAGGGTCGATCAGCCATCCTTGAGCGCCTGCTTCACCTATCGAACTGTGTGTCAAAAGGATCACCAAATAAAAGAGACCGGTTGCGAGAACGATTGCAACGGGCATGACCAGAAAATGATTGGAGCGGCGAAGGGTCATCAGGAGCAGCACCGCGAACAGAACTCCCGGAATCCATCTGAAAAGAACGTCCATCTGGAAAAAAAAAGAAAGCCGGGAAAAGGTAAGCGATGCATCTGTCATCACCTCGATGGATCCTTTTACAAGCAGCCAGCCCGTTCCTGCGAGGAAACCGCCCACAACCGGATGAGGAACATAACGGATAAACCTCCCCATGTTGCAAGCTCCCAGCACAAAGAAGAAACCGCCCGCGAGCAGCGAGGTAATCACAATAGAGAGGACAACAGTGGCGTAGGTCTCCTCGGGTGTAGCGGCCACAGGCATGCTGCCCGTAATTCCCACAGCCATCAGTGCGAGAAGCGCGGCTGGAGTGTCCTGGGGGATAGCGATCACACTGGGGAAGGAGCTGGTGAGAGTTGTCACGGTAATGATGACAAAGGCGCCAAAGAGAGTGAGTCCAATGCCGTTTGCCAGAAACTGGGAGAGATTTCCACCGAATATGAGCGCAGCAAAGGAAATCTCAACCACGATGGTTATCATTCCGGCGATCACGCCCGCTGTGAAACCCGGAAGCAGCTTTCTTGGATTGAATTCCTTCAAGAACCATGATCTCGTTTGGATGTTTTCCAATCGATTCTTGCCCCCATACGATGGAAACAGACTTGAATGATACAGCATATACCGGTTATGAAAAACATGTCAATAAAATAGAGAGGGTATTGTGGCAGATGGAGAACCCGGCGGGTTGCTCAACCTTGGATCGCCCCTTCGATTCCTCCCTGCCCCTTTTTCTCCTCAATAAGGTGAAGAGACGGAAGCTGACCACAGATAGGTTTTCATCGTATACTTTTCATTACAGTAAGGATCATTCTCATTTCCTGTGATGGTGGGCTCAATTCGCAAGGAGGACTGATAGGAATAAATTCATTTGAGTGTATGCAGCGCAGGAGGGGGTGGGAATGGTGATGTGCTTACGGGGGTTGTCGCATGGCTTTCTGACGAGAACCTTGGCGGCACCGCTGGCACCGACGAGGACATATTCGTCACCCGCTCGACCGATAATGGCGCCTCGTGGAGCGTGGTGCAGACGCTCAACTCCAATGCCGGTAGCGATACCGGAGGTGACTGGTTTTATGGATTTAAATTATGACATACTGTTCTTGTTCTCCTGCCCGCCTCAGCCTCCTACACGTAACTCGAGCCCATCGTATCCCACAGCCTGTCCCCGGGTGAGATACTCATCATCAACGGTGTAGTGAAAGTAGAAAAAGCACATCTCGTTTTTCGCATTCTGTCCGAAGTATACGGTCCTTGGCCTCCGGTGCGGATTATGGGGGTTCTCTTCTGAGTTGTCGTAATACGCAACCAGGTCTATTCTTGAATCTCGCGGCAACGCGAGGGGTTGCTTGAGAACGTACACCTGCTGCCAGTGGAAATCGTAATGGGGGACCCAGACCATCGGAGAAATGCTTTCGCTTGGCAGTGTCGCCCACACCTTCATCTCCTTGCCCAGGTAATGCATGTGCGGCAATCCAGAAACCAGGTGAATGTCCCGCGGGATCTTCCTACTGGCAGTAACCTCGTAATGCCTTTCACCAGCAGGGATCTCAAACAGGGTGTTTCCAACAACCCCGAATCGAACGCGCTTGTCGACTGGTCCATTCGCAAGGTACAGACCGACCCGCGTACGGTCGAGGTGAACCTTCCCATCAGGAGCATAGTGGATATCCAAAACGAGATGACTGTCGGCCGGGATCTTCCAGGCTGTTCCAGCTTCAAGTTGCTGCGGTGTACCGCCCGGCGTCCAGAAATCAAGGATTGTGTAGGCACTGAACTCCATGTTTCCTGGATACCCTATACCTGGACTTCTTTTATCGAGTTTGAGCGATTCTCCAGTGGGGTCCACGTAGAGTCCCGTGTGGTGGACAACCGCCGATGCCCCAGGAATTACTTCGATCGCTGAGACCCATACATCCTCCTTCGGATTGAAGGGAAGCACAAAAGACCAGAAGAAGTCTCTTTTCGATTTCCGCACGCGGAAATCCGCTCCCGGGTCCAGAACAATGTCAGGTGTGCCGAGCTGCCACTCCTCGGCAAACTTCCTTGGAGGAGGTAGGTCAAGCGGGTTGCCCTCGGGCGCTCCTGCATCGGCCCACCTGCCAATCGTGTCGATCTCCTCCTGCTTCAACATCCGCTCGTTCTTGAACTCACCGTACCCCTCCTTTGCATGCCATGGCGGCATGATGCGGAGCTCTGTAACCTGCTTGATGGCCCACGAGTTCCGACGTGCGTCCTCATAGGTCATGAGCGAGAACGGACCTATTCGGTTTGGACGATGGCACTCCTGGCAGCTCTCCTGCAATATCGGGGCGATATCCCTTGTATAGCTCACTTCAAGCACAGCTTCATCGCTGGACAACACAGGTGACACACCAAACAGCGCAAGCAGCAAGAAAATAACGCCAACAGTTGTCATCATTGCTGCTCCCATCAGCACCCAGCTGAATCGAGACCCCATCTGATTATGTTCTGAGTTGTTTTTCGCAGTTTTATAAATATCTTTCTTTCCCATATTTTCTCCCCAATACTCATGACACAGAGTTTTCAGCTGCGTAAAGGCAATTGACTTCTCTTTTCCTGATCCTGAGAAAATTCATTTTAGTTGGCACGCATTGTATAGAACCATTACATCGTCGAGCGGACAAGTCAAGCACATTCATTTGCGCTCACCTGATACAGTTCCCCCGTCAGAACATCGATCGCTGAGAGCTGCCCATAGTAGTACAGCCCTGTATCGATGCAGATGAGGCGGTCGTTAAAAAGCACTTCCCGAAGAGGGGTGTGGCCGCATACGACGGTTTTTTCCCAGGGAGGATCGACCGTTGAGAGGTGGTCGCGTATCCAGAGGAGGTCCTGCGGGTTGTTCTTTCCTTCTTCCACTGTCCCGTAGGGGCTGATGCCCGCATGGCAGAAAAAGAATCGCTCAGATTCGATGTACAGATTGAGGCTTCTATAAAAGTCAATATGACTGTCAGGAATGTACTCTTTCATGAGCTGAAACCGCACTCCGTCCTCCCAAATCATTTTGAGTTGTTCCATTTCACTCCTCTTCATGCCGTAGCTTGCAAGGGTGGTGTGACCTCCGTTATAAAGCCAGGTGCTCACATCGCGCACCACGGCATCACTCCCCATGGAGCCCAGGAGCATATCCTCATGGTTCCCCTTCAGAAACAGGATATTACGAAAAAGGCCTGAGAGCCTGATAAGCTCCTCAATCACCCGCTTAGAATCTGGTCCGCGGTCGATATAATCTCCAATAAAGATCAGCAGATCTGTCCCTTTGAGGTCGATCTTCTTGAGGAGCATCTCAACTGGCTCCCAGTAGCCGTGTATGTCACCGACGGCAATGATTCGACTGTAGTCACACTCATTGATATACGTGTATTCCTGCATCACGGTGCCCATTAAAATTTTTTAAAACAAACACTTGATTTTCTGTTCACACATATTATTATAAATTTTCTGTTATCGGTCTAGCAACAAAGAGTATCTGACGTTAATTATAATTAAAGAGTCATGAACAAAGAAATAATCATTGCATATCTCAATGAGCATGATAGCAACTGTCCCTACAGAACGGTTTCGACCGGAATCAAGAAAAACAAGAACTGCACGCTCTGTTCTCACATGAACAGGGATGTTTCGATTCTCATTACAAAGATCCAGGGTGCGCGGGAAACCGTCGATGTGGGAATTGCGATCTCTCCAGGGGCAGGGCTCATCCCCTATGAACCCTACAAAAAAGCAGGATTTCTGATATTCAGACAGGAAGAAAAGGATGAAACTGCGAGGATACAGCGAATATTTCAAGAGGCCCTCATGCTCGGTTATGAGAGTGCCGTGCTGGTCTCACACAATGTACCAAACCTCCCTCCGCGATATATCGAAAACGCCCTCTCTGACCTGAGAAATGGACATTCGCTCGTTCTCGGACCTTCTGAAAACGGGATGTTCTATCTCATAGGGATCAAGAAAGAGTTTTACGCACAGCTCCGGCGTAATAATGTGGGAAACGCGCTGAGCTTCTACAACCCCGAGCTCCGGGATTTCAATCTCAAGACACTGCAGAACCTGTGTGAAAGCTGCGCTGTTCTTCCAAAGTGGTATTTCTTGAAATCGATAGAAGACATGAAAAAACTCTACAGAGATGAAAATGACGGCAGAGGATGGAAAGCCAAGTGGACACGCCTCATCGCACAGGACCTTTTGGGATGAAATTCCCTCTGCTGTTCTCTTCCTTTTTCGTGTGCGGTAATCGGTCTCCGTTACAATGAGCCCGAATCGGGTTCAGCGTCAATTCCATAAAAGTCTGTTCAGGTTTACAATTTCTTGGTATCTTTGACAGCGCATTTGTCTCATTCGAAAATGGGGGAGGGTCTACGAATGCAGGACGTGATCATCATCGGAGGCGGGGCAGCGGGGCTCACCGCTGCGATCTATGCGGTAAGGGCGGGGATGGATGTGTTTGTGCTCGAAAAAATGGGAGTGGGCGGTCAAATCATCCTCACCGATACTGTGGAAAATTATCCAGGATTTTCGCACATAAGTGGACCCGATCTCATGGATAAGTTCGAGGAGCATGTAAAGAAATTCGGGGTGGAAATACGGTACGAAGAAGTGAAAAAGATTAAAACAAACGCACGAACCGAAAAAACGACTGAAAAGACAACACACACCGTGGTCACAGAGGAAGGTGACTACGAAACGATTGCGGTGATCGTGGCGACAGGCTCACAACCGCGAAAGCTCCGGGTTCCGGGGGAAGATAAATTCATCGGGAGAGGCGTCTCTTATTGTGCGGTCTGCGATGGCCCCTTCTTCAAGGACAAAGAGGTGGCAGTAATCGGAGGAGGAGATGCAGCCATAAAGGAGTCAATCTACCTCACCCAGATCGTGAAAAAAGTAACTGTCGTGCACAGAAGGGACCAGCTGAGGGCGGAAAAAATTCTCCAGGATCAGGCCTTCGACAATCCCAAGATGGACTTCATCTGGGACCACATGGTGGAATCGGTCGACGGAGGAGACAGCTTCGAAGGAATTACGGTTCAGAACGTGCAGAATCCTCAAGCGAAGATGAGGATGAGTGTAGATGGGGTATTTGTCTATATCGGACATATCCCGAACACGAAGTTCATAGATGGAGAGAAAACAACAGCAGGGACCCTTCTGACCAATCCCTGCACTCTCGAAACCTCTATTCGAGGAATATTCGCTGCTGGAGACTGCAGGGACACCTGCCTGCGTCAGATTGCGACCTGTGTGGGAGATGGCGCACTTGCAGCCTTCAATGCAGGTGAGTATGTGGAAAAGTATAAAAGCGGGCATCTCTGAGTTTGGCTCGAGGCTTATTTGCTGTTCAGCTCCAGTATCAGTTCCACCTCGCCTCTGCTCATCTTGGTAACCTTGCATATTTCTGGAATAGTCCACTTTTGATCAAAGAGGGTGAGCACTGTCTTCACTTTGCTCTCAGCCTCCCGGGAGAGCTTCCCCTTTCCTGCAGCTTTCCCTCCATCCAATGAAGAAACGCCTACCTGCTTCTCCATCAGCTCTTTCAGCTCTCCCGCGAGCCGCTCAGCATCACTTGAGAGATTTGTGAGTCTCGATTCAGTTTTCGCAAGCCACTCCCTGGTACTCTGAAGCTGTTTTGTTCTCGTTTCTATGTCCGTTACAAGAGCATCCATACCCTTGAATCTCTCCAGCACCTCCTCTATTCTGCTCTCGTTGCTGGTGAGTGCCCTGGATTTATCATCTATTATCGAAAGCCTCTTTTTAATGTCTTCTTCGATATCTTTTATCTCCCTGAACCCCTCTTTGAGTATTTCTGTCCGCTTTTCGAGGTTCGAGATGAACTCTTCTGTTTTTGTGATCGTTTCGATTGAAACCTGGATATCCTTTTCACGGTTTCTCAATTCCCCTATTGAGCGCTCAAAGGAGGAAAATTGTTCCATGATCTTCTTCATGTCTTCCTGGATCTTCACGAGCATTTCTTTTTCTGATTCAATGGTGTGTATTCTCTCCTCAACAACGGAGATGAGCCCCACTGCGTGCTCGGCATTTTTTGCGATATCGGAAACGAGCTTTTTTTCGCTCTTCAGTTGTCTCACCTTTGCCGAGATGTCTCCCTCGTCCTTTTTGAGGCTCTGGATGATTTTCCTGAGAGATGCAATATCCTTTTTATCTGCCTTCAGCTGACGCAGTACATCTGTGAATTTTTCGATGTCCACCTCTATCTGCTCCTTCAGCTGAACTGCCTTCTTGACGACCGCCGTTTCCCTCTCAAAAACGATTATCCGCTTTTCCAGCTCGTCTATGCGCTTTTCAACCTTTGAACGGACCATGTCCGCCTCTTTGCTGAAATCCGCAAGCTTTTCCCTCGCCTCCTGCTGTGAACTCTCTGCCTCTGCCCTTACGTCATCCGAAAGCTCTTTCACATAATCGAAAAGCTCTCGTTCTCTCTCTCTTATCTCGTTTCTGTATGCTGCAAACACTTCGTCCACTGTCTTCCTGTGCTGGCTCAGAGACTCGTTGATCTCCCCCACCACCTCTTCCTTCAGCCCCTTCACCACTTCCCGTATCCTCTCTATCTCTAAAGTCACCCCAGAAAGCCGCTCCCGCGCACTCGCCGCCATCTCCTCCCCTACCCGCA
>Ga0180438_10002678_pt1 | contig 28346 bp, 22 predicted proteins | sample SS_ome_12_FD_132455 | JGI IMG/M metagenome (GOLD analysis project Ga0180438, IMG submission 132455) | Hypersaline lake sediment archaeal communities from the Salton Sea, California, USA - SS_3_D_2 metaG | ecosystem: Environmental > Aquatic > Non-marine Saline and Alkaline > Hypersaline >...
AAGCCAATAGCCGCTGGCAGTATCGCACAAGTACATCATGCAGTAACATGTGACGGTAAGCCAGTTGCTGTCAAAATCAGGCGGCCTGGAATCGCAGAAACTATCCATACCGAGTGTGAGATACTTCAGGATTTTGCCGGTCTGCTAAAAGCTTCACTTTTCAAAGATGAGACGATAGACCCACAAAAAATGGTCAGAGAATTTAGTGAAGCGGTCTCTGTAGAAGTAAACCTGGACAATGAACGGAATAATCAATTGCGTTTTTTGCAAAATTTCGCTGATGATGCCACAATACATGTACCTCAGGTATACAAAGAGTATTGTTCCGAGGGGCTGTTAACCATGGAATATATAGACGGCATTAAGCCGGGCAATAAATCAGTATTGGAAAAACAAAGACTTGACCCCAAAATTATTGCCCAGCGAGGAGCTAAATTCGTTCTTCGGCAGATATTTGAGTTCGGCTTTTTCCATTCAGACCCACACCCCGGCAATTTTTTATTACTACCTGACAATGTACTGGTTCCGCTTGACTTTGGCCAGGTAGCCCACCTCTCATTGCAGGACCGCAGGTTTTTTAATGAAATTGTTCTGGCTATAGTTGACAAAAAAGCGTCCGGAATGGCAGAAGCACTTGAAAGAGCAGAAATGGTAAGTGATGAAACTGATATGGATCAGTTTACCAGAGATGTTGAGCAAATGCTCGGGTTTTATTATGATCGACCGGTAAAAGACATCCCTTTTGGCAAGGCAATAACAGAAACCTTTGACCTGATTCGTAAGCATCATATAAAGCCGCCGCCACAGTTTACTTTGATGCTTAAAAGCCTGGCTACTATCGAGTCATTTGCAACCTCCCTTGATCCTGACTTTAAAATTATTGAACAACTAAAGCCCTGCGCCCAACAGTTCAGTTTACGTGATATAGATCCAAAACAAATTTTGAAAAATGCTAAAAAGGCAGTTCAGGGCGCGGGAGATTTAGCCTCAAGATTACCTGATGATGTCAATTCGCTCCTCAAAAAATTTCGGCACGGCAAGTTCCAATTGCGTGTACATCATGAGCATTTAGAGAGCCTTACCAAAACGATGGACAAAAGCTCTAATCGTATCAGTTTTGCCCTGATTATAGCGTCTTTATTAATAGGTTCCAGTCTGTTAGTGCCACAGGATGGAATGGTTTTAGGCCTGTTTAGCCTGCAGACGCTGGGTATTCTGGGTTATATCGTTGCAGCTATAATAGGGCTCTGGTTAATTATCTCGATTATCGGCAGTCGCCATCTGTAAAATTGTTGTAAACCGAAAAGAGCGGTGAGTGATTACATAGCAAAATGAAAGATAAGATAAATCATAACCCGAATGAGAAGCAAAATTCACAAGTTAAGAGTCTATCAAATACAAAAGTCCCTCGTATAGTCGAGCAAATGATAGCCCATTTGAAAAAGGGTAAGTTTGCTGAAGCTGCAAACATATTCATGACAGGCCAAACCCAAGGAATATTTTCTGCTGACGGGAAACCCATTATCAAACATCAAATCTCCCGATAAAAACGGTTGCGTTTCGACATATTTCATCCTATAATAAATAATGTTATATAGCTTTGGGTACAACTAGCCGATAACAAAAAAGGGCCTTTGGTAATCGTAGCTACTTAGGCTAATACTTACTGGTCTTCAAGGGAGGTAATTTATAATGAAGATCAAAACGGCAATTCTAATAGTGGTATTCTTCGTCATCTGTTATTCCGTTCATGCCTGAGTTCCCTTACTGGTAGAAAATGATCCACTTGTAAGGATGCCTGGGACCCAGCCGAATCAGGGGGTTAATCTTGAAGGGCCGGGAAGGTGTTTGAACTGTCACGCTGATTACGACCATGCCGTCGAGCCGGGCTTCAACTGGAAAGGATCGATGATGGCACAGGCGGCAAGAGACCCTATCTTCTGGGCATGCTTTACAGTAGCACTACAGGATTCAATCTGGGCCCTAGGTAATGCAAATGCTGGTGATCTCTGTGAAAGATGTCACTTTCCTGAAGGTTGGCTTGGCGGGCGTTCCGATCCACCTAACGCATCTCTTATGACCGGCAGCGATTTCGATGGATTGCACTGTGACTTCTGTCACAGTTTATACGATCCTTTCTTTGAAACAACTTACAACGGCATACGTGAAGGTAGCGACTGGGCTGGTTACTGGGATGAAGCTGGCAACACAGGGCCGGGGAGCGGTACCCTTTCCCAGACCGAGGCGTCTAATGCCTACCGGGAAGATCGGAATTTATCCTTAGCAATAAGGTTATTTTCCGGAGCAGACTTTTATTCAAAATTCAATGTGCCAGTTTATTCAACCTATACTGAAAATGCCAGTGGGCAGTTCTTTGCCAGTGGCAACGGCCAGAAAAGAGCAAGCTTTGCCGATGCCGAAGCAAAACATCAACAAATTTACAGCAGATACCATAAATCGAAGTTTTTTTGTGCTACCTGCCATGATGTATCTAATCCCGCTCTGGCGAATCTGGGGCTATCAGAACTTTCAGACCAGTCAGGAGGTTCTGATCTTATAAGTGAACAGTATTCAGCGTACAGTTATTTCCATGTGGAAAGAACATTTTCAGAATTCATGTTGTCGGACTATGCACAACAAGGCGGGGCAGCAACAAATCCTGAATTTGAACAAATAAGCGGCGGAATTGGATGGGTAGCAAAGTGCCAGGATTGTCACATGAGAGATGTAACCGGCTACGGATGTAACAAACAAAACATTCCATTACGTCCTGATGAAAGTATCGAGCATCCAAACTCAGGTTTGCCTGCACATGATATGACAGGTGGTAATGCATGGATCTCATACATACTGGGAACACTTGACCCAACTCATCCAGCATATGATCCTTGCAATGTCCAAATACTTGAAAAAGGCCCCGCTGTTCTGACGCTTGACCTTGATTTGGGTGAAAGCCCAAAGGCTGATGGAACTGCCTTAATAGCTGGCTCTGAACGAGCCAAAGACCAACTCCGTGCTGCTGCCACCATAAAGAATTTTAATTACGAACCAACAACAGGCCAATTATCTTTTAGAATCCAGAATAACACCGCTCATAAACTGATTTCCGGTTTTCCTGAAGGCAGAAGAATGTTCGTAAACATCAAGGCTTTTATAAATAGCTGTTTAAGTTATGAAGCTAATCCTTATGATTATACTGTAGGTACATTACGGGGCCTCCCAAATGCTAACAATTCGCCCAACTTAGCACCAACGGAAGTTTATCTTGATGAACTGGTTTACGAAGTTCACCCCAAAAGTAATCTAACTGGCGAAAACGAGACTTTTCATTTTGTTCTCGCCACCGGTCGGTACAAAGACAATCGAATCCCTCCAAAAGGATTTGATATCGCCACCGCTGCTCAGCGCTTATGTGAACCTGTTTGGCACGGTGAAAAAGATCCCAACTACTTTACCCCGGAAGAATACACAGGTGGTTATGATGATGTAAACCTTGTTATTCCACAAAATGCTGAATTTGTCGAAATATCTTTATATTACCAAGGCACCTCCAGAGAATACATCGAATTTCTTAAAAATGAGATAAATGCGGATGCCAACACACTTTCAAGCCCCACACCATCAGGCGAACCAAGTGCTTATATAGTTCAAAGCGATCCTTTCTTTAGTCAATTGAAAGAATGGGGCAATACCATCTGGGATCTATGGTGTCATAACCACGGCCTTGACGGAAGTGGTGTCTCAGTGGAAGGGATAGTGCCTTTTGAAATGACTGGAACAAGTTGGGGCATAGAACCTGTTCATTGCCCTGCTGAGTTAGGTGGCGGTTGCGGTGTAGATTTCATTGACTTTGCAGTTTTTGCTTCCTATTGGCTTAATGACTGCACTGTGGATTTTTGCGGGTCGGCAAATCTAGATGGAATTGGAGAAGTTGACACCGCTGACCTGTCGATATTTGCTGAAAGTTGGCTCTGCGGAAAATAGATGGTTATCTCTTCAGTCTCAACTAAAGGGAAAACAGGTACTATTAGTCGCTGTGGCTTCGGCTGACCACATCAGCAATACTTCACCCTACACCGAGCAGGGTTGCGTTTGCTGTCTTACCAGCCTTGTCCTCCTGACGCCAAAATAAAACCTGATTTATTTACAAGTTCTAAACAACGCGCCCGGCAGGACTCGAACCTGCAACCTTCGGATTCGAAGTCCGCGACTCTATCCAATTGAGCTACGGGCGCAATATAAAGGTTGGCTATCTGTTTTCCGCGTATTTTTTAATCTGTTTTTAAGATTAAATCAAACATTTTTGTCGTAAAACACTATTCAGGAGGTGAAAAGGCGAAATTGCTCCTGGATTTTTTTTGTGTAAACTCCATATCCGCCATCGCCTATCTCAGTATCATCGAGTTTTACCACTGCGACAATGTCTTTGGTTGTAACCGCAATAAAAAGCTCGTCGGCACCTGCCGCTTCCGCCGGCGTAACCGATTCGTGCAGGACTTGCAGGCCAATATTCCGGGCGGCCTTTAAGACGTACTTTCTGGTTATAGACGGCAGGATGTCGGTGCTCTGGGGTGTCGTTCGAAGTTTGCCGTCGATAACGGCGAAAAAGGCAGAGCTCGCACCCTCTGTTATAGCGCCGTCATCTTTGACGAGTATGGCCTCGTCGCAGCCTTTTTTTGCAGCGGCCTGTTTGGCCAGCACATTCGGCAAAAGATTCAGCGATTTTATATCGCACCTCTTCCATCTCCAGTCCGGATGAGTGGCCACTTTGATACCGTTTTGTTTTATAATCTTCTGGTCGGCCAGAGGAGTTATGGTCAAGAAAAAGTTCGGCCTGATGCTATTGTCACAATTGTGCTCCCTCAAAGCTGAGCCCCGTGTGATGTGGAAATATATTCCGGCATTTTCAATAGCCGCAGTCTCGAAGGCCTTTATGACCCTATCGCGTACCTCTTCGATGTTCACGCCTGTTATATCAATGGCTTTCAATCCGTTTGAAAGCCGCTGCAGGTGCTCATTCAGGGCGAAAATCCTGCCGTTGTAGCTTCGGACGACTTCATAAACGCCGTCGCCGAAAAATGTCCCACGGTCAAGATATGCTGAATTCAGCTTTTCAAGAGGTACTATTTTGTCCTGCACCATTGCTAACTTCATAAAATACTCCTCACAGGCCTGTCGCTGCAAATTTTATCGGTGCAGTGGCTGAAAAACAGAAAAATCCTGAATTTGCTTTACAAACCTGTCATAACTTCATAGAATCCCTGACTTAACGCAACTATGATGCCACCGTCAAAATTACAAAAAGGGAAATAAAATCCCTGTTTTTGTCCCCTCCCTCACGGTCGGGGCTTGGAAATTGGACTTTTGACGCAAGCGTCAACTATAACATTTACTATTCTAAGGAGTTTCCAGAGTGTATGCAATAATCGAACAGGGCGGAAAACAGGAAAAAGTGGAAGAAGGCAGCATCCTGGACATTGAGCTGGTTAATGTGCCGGATGATGCGAAGACGATCGAGCTTGATAAGGTGCTGTTCGTCAAAGACGGTGGAGATATAAAGGTCGGCACACCATATCTCGATAAGGCAAAGGTTATTGCTTCGTTCAAAAGTACTGCGGCTGAATCGATAGTCAAGGGTAAAAAGCTTTACCCGATGCATTTTCGCCGTCGCAAGAACAGTCGTCGCCGCATTGGCCATCGGCAGAAATATATGCAGGTGAAGGTTGAAAAGATAAAAGTCTGAGTTGTTCAGGCCTGGGTAGTCGGGGGTGCGTGGATTATTTTTTCAGCACGTTTTCTCCAGGCAGCTGGGCCGTTATATTTGAAGTAGTCGAAAGATTCATCACTGACCAGTAAATCCAGAATCAATTTCCGTTGGGCTGAGTGCGCAACTTCTTTGAGGACCTTTTTGCGCACAGGTTGCAGTTCAGAGAGGAATTGTGAGTGTTCTGCAGTAAATAAACGCTCCAGCTTCTTCTTTATGCAGGCTGCGTAAGCTGGGCACTTGCCATTTGTGCCGACGGCGATTTTCAGGTCGCCGCGTGTAAGCACCGCCGGTGTGAAAAAATCACACAATTCAGGCTCGTCCACTGTGTTACAGAAAATTCCAAGTTCACGGCAATCGTTGTAAATCCTGGTATTCAGCTTTTTGTTGCTGGTAGCAGCTATTACGAGCACGGCGTCGGTCAAATAGTTTTTGGAATAGTGTGAGTTTATAAGCTCAACATTGTGGCTTTTGCTGAGTGTTATGAAGGATTCGTCCATATCTTTCGCTACTACTGTAAGCACGGCACCGGCTTCGAGCAGTGAGTGAGCCTTTCGCAGAGCGACTTTTCCCGCACCTATCAGCAGGACAGTGCGTCCGGAAAGCTCTAAAAATATCGGATACTTGGCCATAAGAGACAATTATACCAAATCGGACATGTAGAAAAAACTTTTCATATTCACAGGTTTGATTTAGTATGCATCTGTGAAGAGGGTATAAGCATTAAAAGGAAAAAGCAATGCCTGAAGGAAAAATACTAAAGCCGCCTCTGAATAACCGGGATATAAAAGCTCTGAATGCCGGTGAGTTGGTACTTTTGAGAGGTACGATATATACAGCCCGCGATATGGCTCATAAAAGGTTGTGCCGCTCAATCGATAAAGGTGAAGAGCTGCCGTTTGTGCTGGAAGGAGCTGTCATTTATTTTGTGGGCCCGACGCCTGCGAGGCCGGGGCGGGTAATCGGCTCTGCGGGGCCTACCACCGCATCGAGGATGGATGCATTCAGCGGTAAACTAATTGCTCACGGCCTGAAAGCGATGATAGGCAAAGGTTACCGGAGCGGCTCTGTCGTAAATGCATTGAAAAAGTACACCGCTGTCCATCTCTCCGCTATCGGTGGTGCGGGCGCTGTTCTTAGCAAACACATAACTTCTCAGGAAATAATAGCTTATCATGACCTTGGCCCGGAGGCGATACGAAAGCTTGAAGTGGTTGACCTGCCGGCGGTGGTTGCTTATGATTCTGCGGGGGCAAGCGTTTATCAAAGAAACGGAGTAATAGGTTGAAAGTCGCCCTGATAGGACCGTTGCTCTCAGGCAAGAGTATGCTCTTTGCCGCTGTCAGCGGCAAAAGGGCTGCTGCGTCCGGCTCTGCTTCAATTGAAGAAGCGATTGTTCCGGTTCCGGATGAGAGATTTGATTATATGGAAGGGCTTTATCAGCCAAAAAAGGTGACGGCAGCAACAATAGATGCCCTGGATGTGCCCGGCCTTAGTTTCACCGATGAGCACGGCCGTGCAGCAGCCCGAAGACTTCTCAATAAAATAAGAACGGTTGATATGCTTGTTCTTGTCGTCAGGGCATTCGAGGATACTGCTGTTGCCCCTTACAAAAACACAGTTGATGCTTCCAGAGACCTGGCCGAGATGAAGACGGAGCTGCTTCTGGCTGATTATGAGCTTATCTCGGCGAGGATAGAGAAGCTCGAAAAACAAATCAAAAAGCCCGCTAAGTCACATAACGATGCGGCAGAGCTGAAGCTGCAACGCAAACTGGCCGAATGTATCGAAAGTGAGAAACCTCTAAGCACCGCCGTCAAGACAGATGAAGAATATTCGATGGTAAAATCTCTGGGTTTTTTGACTCTAAAACCCATTATGGTTGCGGTCAATATCGGCGAAAATCAAATCAACCAAAGCTTTGTTTTCGGCGAGGGCTTTGACAGGAGTGTGCCGTTAGTCTGCATAAGCGCCAAACTCGAAAACGAGCTGGCCCAGCTCGATGAGCAAAGCCGGAGAGAATTTATGGCTGATTTGGGGCTCAAGTCTTCAGCGATTGGTAAATTTGTCAATGGCTGTTATAAGGCCTTAGGGCTTATCAGTTTTTTAACGACGGGCTCAGACGAGTTGCGGGCCTGGCCTATAAAACAAGGGACAACCGCTGTTGAGGCTGCGGGGAAAGTTCACAGTGACATACAAAGAGGCTTTATCAGGGCACGGACGTTCAGCTTCGAAGAGCTGAAGCAATACGGCAGCGAAAAAGCCCTTAAAGCGGCAGGAAAAATACGGCTGGAAGGTAAAAAATACGTTGTTCAGGACGGCGATATTATTGATTTCAGATTTAATGTCTAAGAAAAAGCTCATTTGGTTATGAAAGCTGCTCTACTGACAGGATTGCGTCAAATCGAAATCCAGCAGAGGCGGATTGCCAAGCCGGCGATTAAAAACCAAGATGATGTGCTGGTTAAAATCGAGATGGTCGGTGTGTGCGGTTCGGATGTTCATTACTATGCAACCGGCAGAATCGGCTCGCAGGTAGTCGAGTTTCCTTTTGTGCTCGGGCATGAATGTTCCGGGACAGTACAAGCCGTTGGAGACGCGGTCAGCAGGGTGAAAGTCGGTGACCGGGTTGCCATAGACCCCGCAGTTGCCTGTTACAACTGCGACCAATGCCGAGAAGGTCGCCACCATACCTGCCGAAATCTTAAATTTCTGGGCTGTCCAGGCCAGCTTGCCGGCAGCCTGGTCGAATATCTCGTAATGCCGCAGCAGAACTGTTACCCTGCTAACGATATAAGCCTTGAAGAGGCTGTTCTTTGCGAGCCTTTCGCAATAGGTCTTTACGCGGTAAGAAATGCCCGGCTCGCCGGTACCGAAAACATTGCCATTCTTGGTGCCGGGCCTATCGGGCTAAGCTGTCTGGAGGCTGCAAAGAGCTTCGGTGTAAATAACTGTTTTGTTACCGAGAAAATCGACGAGCGCATCGTGGTTGCTGATTCAGCCGGTGCTTGCTGGGTTGGGAATCCGGATAAACAGGATGTCGTACGGCAAATCCTAACACAAAAACCCGAAGGGATTGACGTTGTCTTCGAATGTGCCGGCCAACAGGAGGCTTTGGAGCAGGCTGTAGAACTGCTGAAACCCGGCGGAAAGTTAATGCTCATAGGGATACCACGCCTGCAGCGCGTTTCATTTCTAATCGACCTGATACGCCGCAAGGAAATCACCATCGTTAATGTCAGAAGGCAAAACGACTGTACACAGCGGTGTATCGAATTAATAAAGGACAAGATGGTCAACCTGGACTTTATGGTAACACACAGGTTCGATTTTACAGAGACGCAGGAGGCCTTCGATATGGTTGCCGACTACCGAGACGGTGTGGTCAAGGCTATGATATCTTTCAGTTAATGTCACCTCAGAAGAAAAAAACATCGGAGGCAAATCAATGCAGCGAACCTCTGTTATGAATGCCTGCGTAATCAGCATAGGCAATGAGCTGCTCAGAGTATCGAGTGTCGATACCAACAGCATCTACCTGCGTAACAAATTGCTTTCTGTCGGCATACCGGTTACCGCAAGCTTTGTTGTGCCGGATGACGCTGCATCAATAATCCGCACACTGCGTTTTGCATCTGAAGACTGCAATTTATTATTTCTCACCGGCGGATTGGGTTCGACGCCCGATGACCTTACGCGTGAGGCGCTGGCACAATTCCTTCACAAACCGTTGAAGTTAAGAAAAGAGCTCCTGGCTAAGATGGAAAACTTTTTCACCAGACGCCATTTGCCGATGCCCGGTGTAAATAAACAACAGGCATATTTTCCCGAAGGGACAGAGCCGATTGACAATACAATCGGGACGGCCTCAGGAATCAAAGCTCGAAACCAAGATAAGTTAATAATTGCCCTTCCCGGTGTGCCTGTTGAAATGACCGAAATGTTCGAAAGCCATATCCTCGGCGAACTAAAAGCAACAATAAGCAGGCGTGGGCAAAGCAAGTTTGCCACAGGAAGAATAAACTGTTTCGGCAAAACTGAGTCCGATATCGTCTCTATACTTGGCGAAATTCTGAGCCGTAACAGAAATCCCGTTGTGGACTGCACAATCAATCACGGTGTCGTCAGTCTTTATATAGTCGCCGAGGCAAATACCGGCCGGGAAGCTCAAGAAATGGTTCTGGCAACCAGACGACAAATCAGCGGAATCCTGGGCAGTGTGGTGTACTCGACCGGCGAGGCAAGCCTGTCGCAAGTGGCAGGGGGGCTTTTATCGGCAAAGCGAAAAACAATTGCTATTGCAGAATCCTGTACTGGCGGGCTGTTAGCGAAACTTCTCACGGAGGTACCCGGTTCGAGCCGATACTTCAGCCGTGGCTGGATAACCTACAGTAACCAGAGTAAGAGCAGCGAATTGGCTGTGCCGATGCCAATGATTAAGAAATATGGGGCTGTCAGCCCCGAAGTAGCGGGCTCAATGGCCGAAAATGCCTGCCGAAAAGCCGATACAGATTTTGCAGTCGGTATAACCGGCATAGCCGGCCCCGGCGGCGGGAGTAAACAAAAACCTGTCGGTATGGTATATATATCAGTGGCTTCAAAAGACCAGATACATACGCGAAAGTTCCTGTTTGCGGGCGAGCGTGAAGCTATACGCTATCGTGCCGCAATGACGGCCTTGAATATGGTACGTTTAAGCCTGCTGCAGTTTGACTAAACAGGCTCATAATGATATAATATAGCGTATCTCGTGAAACGTATTGCATATTGCGATTAAAAAATTTATCTAATCATTCTAATCAGCGAAATCAGCGATTATTTATGGCTAAAAGGCGTAAACATTTAGGTGAGATTTTATATAAAGCCGGCGTGGTTAAAAAGGAAACACTGATAAAGGCCATTAAGGCTTCGAAGAGCAATAATAAAAAACTCGGGGAAATTCTGCTCGAAGAAGGGCTTATCGACGAAGATACTCTGACTAAGGCAATCGCCAAACAATTTGGTTATAAGTACATTAAGCTCGATGATGTTTCGCTCGAACCAAAAGTCAGAAGCCTCATTCCGGAAGATATTATACAAAAACACCATATTATTCCCCTTGGGATGACCAACGGCCGATTGAAGGTTGTCATCAGCGACCCACTTGACCTTGAAGCAATGGACGCCGTTCGATTCAGGCTTAACGTCGAGTTGTCCTGTTATATGGCAAGCCCGTCGAGGATTAAATCTTTTATCACCGATTCGCTCGAAGCTGAACATAAGGAGGAAGATGACCGTCTTAAATACAGCATTGACGCCACGGCCGCGGAGTTAAAGGAGTCCGGTCACGAGTTGCGAGCCGAGGCACTCAAAGCCCGAACAGCCAAATACGATGACGAAGGCCCGGTTGCAAAGCTCGCTGACCTCATAATTGACAATGCCTATGCAATGAGAGCGAGTGATATTCATATCGAACCACTGGACGACAAGGTGCGGATAAGATACCGCGTTGATGGCGTATGCCTCGAGAAGGATAACATTCCCAAGAACATGCAGGCACCGTTAATCACCAGGGTAAAAATCATGTCTGGGATGGATATAGCAGAAAAACGGCTTCCTCAGGACGGCAGAATCAAAAAGAGCATTAACAACCAGGACATTGACTTTCGAGTCAGCTCACTTCCCGGCAGTCACGGACCGAGTATTGTTCTGCGTATTTTGAGACGCGATGCGGTCAATATCGGAATTCAGTCTCTGGGCTTCGAGCAAGATAACTATGAACGGTTTCAACGAATAATCAAAAGACCAAACGGTATTTTTCTGGTTACAGGACCGACCGGCAGCGGGAAAACTACGACACTTTATGCAGCTTTGCAGGAACTGAATAAATCGGACCGTAAAATCATAACCGCCGAAGACCCGGTAGAATATCACTTTGACGGAATGAACCAGTGCCAGATCCGAGATGAAATAGGACTTTCCTTCGAGCGGATTCTGCGAGCTATGCTGCGGCAGGCGCCAAACATTATCCTGGTGGGTGAGATTCGAGATGGTGTGGTTGCCGATATCGCTATCCAGGCTGCCTTAACCGGCCATTTGGTTTTCAGCACTCTGCATACCAACGACGCCCTCAGTGCGATTACCCGGCTGATAGATATGGGAGTAAAACCATTTCTCGTCGCCAGCTCTATTCAAGCAATTATGGCCCAAAGACTTGTCAGAGTAATCTGCGACAATTGTAAGCAAATCGATAAGCACCCTGACAGCCATCTTTTGAAGCTGCTCGACATAACAGCCGATGACATCGAGAAGCATGGGCTTTATAAAGGAGCGGGATGTAACAGATGTCAGGGGACCGGATACCGGGGCCGAATCGGTATATTCGAAATGGTCGAGATGACCAACGAATTGCGGGAGCTGGCATTTTCGAAGGCACCAACAAACGAACTTAAAAAGGTAGCAAAAGCAGCCGGAATGCGCAGCCTTATGGATGATGGAAAAGTCAAAATATTCAAAGGCTCTACAACTCCCGAAGAAGTGGCACGAGTAGCTCAGACGGAAGGGGTATTGGTTGAAGATTAAAACACTTGATGGACAAAGGGATTAAATATGGCTACAGTTAATATGGACAGATTATTGCAGGCGTGTGTAAAACAGGGTGCATCGGATATACATCTTGTTACGGGGCGACCACCTGTTTTTAGAATACACGGCCGGCTGAGATCACTCGAGACAAAGACACTCGAACCCGATGATACTGTTTCCCTGATGAAAAGTATCACGCCTGAGCGGAACCAACAGGAACTGCAGGAAGAAGGTGGTACGGATTTCGGATTTGCTTTCGGAGACCAGGCTCGTTTTCGTGTCGCTATTTTTAAGCAAAGAGGCAATATAACTTTAGTTCTTCGATTAATCCCGACGCAGATTATGAGCTTTGATGAAATCGGGCTTCCAAAGATATCGGCCTCACTTTGCCGCAGACCCCGTGGTATGTTTCTTGTTACCGGCCCTACGGGCAGCGGAAAAACAACCACCCTCGCCTCGATGGTCAATTACATCAATGAGACACTTGACCGCCATATTGTTACAGTTGAGGACCCAATCGAATACTACCACTACCACAAAAAAGCTATTATTAACCAGCGTGAAGTTGGTATTGATGTTCCCAGTTTCTCAGAAGCCTTAAGGCGCGTTCTCCGTCAGGACCCTGATGTTATACTGGTTGGTGAGCTGCGAGACCTGGAGACTATAGAGTCTGCCATACGGGCTGCTGAGACTGGACACCTGGTTTTCAGCACTTTGCATACAACAAGTGCATCTGGTACTATTACGAGGATAATCGATGTTTTCCCGCCTAATCAGCAGGAGCAGATTCGCACTCAGCTTAGTACAAACCTGATAGCTGTGCTTAGTCAGGCACTATGTCCTCTGGCAACAGGCAAAGGCAGAGTTGCGGCGTATGAATTTATGGTCGTAACTCCCGCTATTTCCAACCTTATTCGCGAGAATAAGGCCTATCGTATCGATTCAAGCATCCAAACGGGGAGGAAATTAGGTATGCAGTTATTGGACGACCACTTATGGCAACTATATGATTCCGGTAAGATAGCCCTTGAAGAAATGCTGGAGAAGGGTCGCCAGCCTGGCGAATTGCAGGACAAGGCCCGCTCGAAAATGGCGGAGTCAAAAGCCACCCGGGAAGATGCGAAAAATGCAGGCGGTCATATTCTGAGAACATAAATAGGGTATCATACCCTTCAGGGTAATAAGTTTCGCGTTTAGTTTTTGTAATTAATTATCAGTAAGCAACTTATCGTGCATTAAAGCGTAATTATTAAACGAGATTGGTATCAGAGGGGGTTTCAGGTTCTTCAGGGCGTGTTTCTGAACCAATTGGCGGAATAGTTTGTCTTCTCCAAAGAGAGGTAGTGTGTAAATTCCTTCAACAGGCTGGGCAAATCATCCACAGGCTGACAGGTTTCAACTGCGAGCACTATGGAGGGCCTGCTGCGTGTTTTGCATGTGATTTTGTTGCTCCAGAAAATCAAAGGCCAGGCAAGTCCTGATAACCAAGTGTCCAATCTATAATTTCTTTGACAAGAGGTTGTTAGTTAAGATATAATACGAATGTAGAGAGGTTTTTCATTTAAGGGTTTGTGTTATGAAGAACATAAAAACGACGGGGAAGCTTCCCGCCATCGAACAATTAAGGGGTAGGACGGTTGGCAGGATTTTGACGAAAATGGGCTTTCTGACTCGCGAGAAAGTTCATGAGTGTTTGAGAATCCAGAAGCAAAGACATGGCCAGATGCAGATTGGTCAGATATTTATCGAGCTTGGTCTCATCGATGAAAAGCAGCTTCAGACGGCTATCGCCGCTCAGCGCGGGATGGAATACGTCGATATCAAAGATTTAGAGATTTCTCCCGAGATCATTGCAAAAGTACCTGCCCAGATGGCTAAGACTTATCGGATTGTGCCGATTGAATTCGATGAAAAGAGCAAAGAGCTCGTTGTGGTGCTTGATAAAGCCGACAATTTCAGAGCAACCGACGATTTGAGCAAGCTCATGGATTTTACGGTGAATGCGAAAATCACCGACCAGAAAGATTTAGAAGAGGCCCTGAAGAAATACTACGAAGGAAAAGAAGACGAGCGTGACTTCACCGAGCTTGTAGATGAGATACAGGATGACGATTATCTTGCAGCTTTTCAGGGTCGTAATGAGAGCATAGACCTCGACGAATTAAGGGAGCTTTCGGAATCCAATCCGGTTAAGAAGCTTCTTAACCTTGTTCTTCTTCAGGCTATACGCGATAAAGCATCCGACATACACTTCGAGCCGTTCGAGCATGAGTACAAGATGCGGTACCGTATCGATGGTATTCTATATGAGATGGTTCCGCCTCCCAAACACATAGCGGCGGCGCTTAGCTCTCGAATAAAAGTAATGGCGGACCTTGACATTGCAGAGAGGCGTCTTCCTCAGGACGGTCGGATTTCACTGACTGTACAGGGCAACCCGGTGGATTTGCGTGTCAGTGTTCTGCCCACTATGTTCGGTGAGAGTGTGGTGTTGCGTGTTCTCGACAGAAGCCAGGTAAGCCTGGATTTGGAAAGGCTTGGAATGGGACAGGAAACATTGAAAGAGATTCGCCAGCTAATACACAAGCCAAACGGTATTTTGGTTGTTACAGGTCCTACGGGATGCGGAAAAACCACTACTTTGTATTCTGCTCTGAATGAGCTGAACAGCATTGAGCGGAAACTAATCACCACCGAGGACCCCATCGAATACGACCTGGAAGGTATTCACCAGGTTCAGATCAAATCTGACATAGAGCTGACTTTTTCGAGATGTTTAAGGTCGATATTGCGTCAGGACCCGGACATCATTCTGGTTGGTGAGATACGTGACCTCGAGACTGCCCAGATTGCGGCCCAGGCTTCTCTCACCGGCCACCTGGTTTTCAGCACACTGCATACAAACGACGCCCCCGGAACGATTGCAAGACTTCTGGACCTTGGAGTTGAGCCTTTTCTTGTTACTGCAACCCTCGAGGGGATTGTTGCTCAACGACTGGTCAGGAAAATATGTGACAGGTGCCGCGCCGAGTTCGAGCCGAGTGAGAGCCAGCTTGCCGAGCTTTCCCTTACTCTGGATGATGTGAAGGGTAAAAAGTTTTATTATGGTCGTGGTTGTCAAAACTGCAACAACACCGGCTACCGCGGCAGAACGGCACTTTTTGAAATTATGGTTTTCAATGACGAGATTCGCGAGCTGATTATGAATGATGCCTCTACGAACGTACTTCGTACAGCCGCCCGTAAAGCCGGGATGAAACTTCTGAGAGAGGCGGGTATGGCTTCTATATACAATGGTATAACAACTATTGACGAGGTCGTGAAAGAGACAATTGCTGAAGGGGCATAAAAAAGTACTTTTTTAAAACGGTATAAGGAAATTTTTATCATAGGAGTCTGACGATGCCGCTTTTCAAATACGAAGCTCTGGATTCTCAGGGTATTGCTATAAAAGACGAGCTGGAGGCCCTGAGTGAAAAAGAAGCAATCAGCAAAATTCGGAATATGGGCTACTTTCCGACGAAGGTAAATGCTGGTGCAAAAAGGAAAAAGAAGGCAGGTGCGTCTGTTGGTGCCAGGCCGAAACGTCGCCGGGCCGGCGGCAGGGTTAAGGTCAAACTGATAACTGAATTTGCGAGGCAGCTTTCAACGCTTCAGGATGCCGGGCTGCCGATTTTGCGGTCGCTACGGATTCTTGAGGAACAGCAAAAGTCAGGGAGATTCAAGCGAACCATAGGGTATGTGTCCGACGATATCGAAGGCGGTTCGACTCTTTCAGAGGCGATGTCGCGTTTTCCCGGGGCATTCGACCGTCTTTTTGTCAATATGGTCGCTGCAGGCGAGAGTGGTGGTGTGTTAGACCTTATCCTCGCTCGTATTGCAGATTTTATGGAGAAAAACCAGAAGCTGCGTTCACGAGTAAAAAGCGCTATGGTTTACCCTATTGTGGTTCTCTCCGCCGCCTTTCTTATTCTGCTTGGTCTGATGAAATTTGTAATCCCGAAATTCAAGGGGGTCATCGAAGAAATGGTCGGTCAGAAACTAAATCCCGTTACCACCACCGTGTTAGACATCAGCAGCTGGATAGCCTACGATTTCGGCTGGCTTTATTTAATGCTTGCTCCGGTCGTCTTTATAATTGTGCTCAAGTTTGTAAAAAGATTCCGCGCCGGCAGACTGGTGGTTGATAATATCAAGCTCAAGCTGCCGGTTATGGGCAATCTGTCGAGTAAGATTTCGGTTGCTCGCTGGACAAGAACTCTTGGGACACTCATCGGAGCTGGCGTTCCTATTCTCGATGGAATAAACACCTCGAGGGAGACGGCCGGGAACGAAGTGTACAGCAAGATGCTCGGTGACGTACACCACTCGATACGGAAGGGCGAAAGCTTCGCCCATCCCCTGCGACAGTCAAAGACGGTTGACCTTATTGTCTCGAATATGGTTTCTGTAGGTGAAGAAACAGGGGACCTTGACAAGATGCTGCTGAAAGTAGCGGACAATTATGACGAGCAGGTTGACACTCTGGTCAGCTCACTGATGTCTCTGCTCGAGCCCATTATGATTCTTGTTTTAGGGGCCATAGTTATGGTAATAGTTCTCGCTGTTTTCCTGCCGATGATACAGGTTATGTCAGGTCTTTCAGGTTAGTAATCGCAATATAATAGGAGCTTAAAAATGAGTTCGCCAAAGAAAACAAGAAGTAGAAAAGGGGCTTTTACTATCGTCGAGCTGATGACGGTTCTGAGCATTATCATAATTCTCATCAGCCTGGTAGTGCCTGGCCTGAACAGGGTGAGACGTTATTCCAGGAGAGTAAAGCAGAAGAACCAGTTCCACGGTATAGACGTTGCGATAGAGATGTTCAACAGCCAGTTCGAGGAATATCCGCCCTCGGACGGCGTTGATAGTAGTGGCACTCCTCTTCATTACTGCGGGGCAATGAAACTTTGCGAGGCTCTGATGGGCCAGGACCTGCTCGGCTTTAATCCACGCTCGCAATTTAATGCCACCCTGGAAGATGGTGGTGGTAACTCCTTGTATGAGCTATCTACACAAAACCAGCGGGTAGAAACCTATTTCGATATCGAAAATGCAAATGCTTACAGGCTTAATGAAATTTACGGTACAGGTAACTGCGTAGATTTTGCAGAAGGTCTTTATGTGCTCTGCGATGTCTATACCAATGTAAGAGGTAAAGGTGCAGCGAGCGGCGACAAAATCGGGATGCCGATTCTGTATTACAAGGCCGACACCGCCGGAACTGTCCATGATGCAAATAACCCTGATAATGCCGCTAATATTTATGACTACAGAGACAACCAGGAGCTGGTTGACCTTCCTAAGCCATGGGGTGATGGCCAGGACCATACTATGTCTACGACATCTAACAGCGACCATGACATATTTCTTAAAATGATAACGAACGATAAGTTCGGTTCTGCTATTAAGAGGCCGTACAAAGCAAAGTCATATATCCTTCTGTCTGCGGGCTATGACGGGGATTACGGGACGTCGGATGATATTTTTAATTTTGAAAAATAATAAGCCGGGTAAAAAAATTTTGGATGAAGAAAAATGGCTTCGAAACAAAGGCAAAGTGGTTTTACTATTATTGAGATGCTCACGGTTGTCGTGATAATCGCTATTCTGGTTGGTCTTCTGGTACCAACGGTGAACACGGTTCGCAATATGGCCCGCACAGCGAAACAGAAGGCCCAGTTCGCCTCGATAGATATGGCGATTACTGCCTTTAAGACTGACTACGGCGACTACCCGCCAACTTTCTTACCACATGACAACACTATGCCGGCGTGGAATGGCAGTCCATATACAACTTCTCAAATGCTTGCAGAGGCCATCCTCGGACAGGATTTAATGGGTTTTCATCCAGACTCAGATTGGACAGATGCTATGGTAGAATCTGGTGGAGCCTACAACTTTGACGGACTAAGCGAGAACGAAATTCAGCAAAATCTGGATAGAAGAAGTGGTCCATACCTGGATACCTCACAGGCAAACGCTTTCAGAATAGGTGATTTATTTGTTGAAAATTGGGGTAATCTTAATCCCGACACCTTTGTTCTTTGTGATGTATTCGGTGTGCGAAGATTATTTATCGGTGATAAAACAGTAAAGGCGGGGACACCGATTCTGTATTTTAAGGCAAATGCTATTTCTAAGAAGATGGACTCTGTGGAGCCAACAAATTCAATCTATAACATTTATCAAAATGCAAATCTTATTTCATTGGGCCCTGTTAAGCCGGATGGAAGTGAGTCAGACATTCTGCATCCACTGTTAGATAATTGGGGAACGTTATTTTATTCTGCTGGCGGCTATAAAGTAATAGACCCCAAAATTACTGGCAGGCCTTGGCCGCACAGGCCTGATTCTTACATCCTCATCTCGGCGGGGCCTGACGGCCTGTTCGGCAACAGTGATGATATTACCAATTTTGGCGAGTAAAAAGGCTCGCAGAATAAAATGAAATCTTCACCTGCAAAAAATGCCGTAACACTTATCGAGCTGATAATCGTTCTGGCTGTAATCGTTATCCTTGCATCGATAGCGATTACCGTTGGCGCCCGTATCGAGGCGCAGGGTAAAGAAAGGCTAACGGAGGGCAGCTTCGAGATAATAAACGCCGCCCTTACCCAGTTCAGAGACTACGGCTACAACTATAAAGGGGCTGATTTTCGCGATTTTGATTTCCCTATAGATTGTAACGATTTCACAGTTGCCCAGGTAGAAGGTAAAATAAATACTGCTATTGGAAATGATGTAGTGATAGATAATTACAGTGACCAAAATTTTTCGGGCAGTTCGGCGATGTACTTTTTATTAAGCCGTGTCCCCGCATCGCGCAAAACACTCGAACAGATAGATGAATCGCTGGTAACGAATAAAGATGAGAATGGTAACTACTTACAGATTACTGTTGGCACCGCACCGGGCCAGAACTCGTATGCCTTTAACAGAATCATCGATGCCTGGGGAACTACTATTGTGTATGACTATTATGATGAGAGTCTTTCAGATACAGGCGAAAGGTATAACAGCAGGCGGAATTTTCCGCTTTTGATTTCGGCTGGGCCGGATAAAAGGTTCGGGACCGACGACGATATAAAAAGCCGGATAAAATGAACATAAACACCAAAAAAACAGGCATCACGCTTATAGAGATGACGGTGGTTACGGCCGCTGTGGTTCTGCTGGCTGCATTTGCGCTTCCTGCGGCCCGGCAGCTTTTTAGCTCAATGACCACCGAATCGAGCGCAAGAGCAATGATTGGCGCAGCTCTTTCCTCCGCCCGCGCCATAGCCATAAAAGAGCACCGCTACGCCGGCCTTAGATTCCAGAAAGCAGGCAGCCTTGATGACCCCCTCAACGCCCCGCAGTATGTGATTTTTATAGAACATCGTCCTAAAGGAGAGATTGGCTATGCAAATGGTTTTAGAGCAGTTGAAGGCCTCGAACCAATAAAACTGCCCGAAGGAGTTGGAGTAATGGAAATTGTTAGTGGAGATGGCCAGATTGATGATGATGAAAAATTAATAACCTCTACTACATTTTCAATTGTTTTCTCACCTTCCGGCAAACTCATCACTCACGAAGTCAGAGTAAGAAACAGAGACGGTAAAAAAGACGGAACCAGTTTGGATGATATTTTTAATACAAAGGATAAAGTGGCGGGGGGGCTGTCCATGTTTGTTCAGGATGCAAAAGATAGTGAACCGTTACAGCAGGAATCAAGTAAGAATGGATTTCTTGTGTATGATCGTAACAAATTGAAAAAACAGGAATCGACCCTTAGACATACTGATTATCTTCAGTTTGTCGAAAGTCTATCCATCAATCCCTATACGGGCAGGATAATCGAGAGATAGATTTTTTAGTGCAGAGGCAATGAGGCGGATAACAAAACAAAATGGATTTTCACTGACCGAGATGCTTATCGCAGTTGGTATTCTGGCGGTCGGAATGCTGCTTGTGGCGGGCCTTTTCCCCGTCGGCATACGTTTCACCCAGCTATCAATTGAGCAGTCAACAGCCGTGGCCGTCGCAGACGAGGCGTTTGCAAAAATCAAGCTGTTCGGTCTTGATTTTGACTCAAGTGACTGGGATGATCCGGTAACTGAATGTGTCGATTTTAACGATGTGGCAGAGCAGGATATTGACGAAAGTGAATTCGAGTATCCTTCAACGGATATCGATGAGCCGAAACAGTACTGCTGGTCTGCACTATGCAGGCAAACTTCCGATGACCCCAATGCGCCCGTCCAGGTAACCGTTTTTGTGTGCAGGCGCTCAACCGCCGGCACTCGATATCCGGACCCGGAAGACCCCCACAACAGCACGGTCTCCATCCCAATGCCCGTAAAAGTTGAAGTTGAAGACAACACCGGCAGGCCGGACGAGATTAAAATAAGTAATGCTGACGATTATTCCTTTATCAATGACAACTACACGATAGTCGATGACGAAACCGGGCGGATATATAAGGTTCTCGAAAGGTATGCCGACAGGCCAGATACAATTTTATTAAATAAAGACTGGCAGGGCGATTTTTCTGGTGATGTTTACGTCTGGATGGTGCCTGCGCCTGCCTCGTGCAGGTATCCCTGCATTGCTGTGTATCAGAGAGTAATTATATTTTAACAGAGACAATATGTTGCGTCATAAACGAAACAATCAGGCATTTACACTTATCGAATTGGTTGCGGCGGTCGCGATACTTGGCGTTGTCATTGCGACGGCTGGACTGATTTTTAATGTCAGTATCGATACGCAGCGGGCTGCGCTTGCCAATGCAGAAATAATGCAGAACTTTCAGGTTATTGTTACGCAGCTTAACGATGATTTCAAGGGTCTGCGGCCATACCCCGCACCTGTCGCCGATTGCGACCCAGCTAATTCGGACCCCAACCACATAGCCTTTATTGCCAACGGCGATTTCCAGTCAATAGAGCAATACCCGTCCGGGGGCAATGACAAGACAGTCGCCGGCAATGTCGCAGCTATTTTATATACTTGCGATGATAATGACCCTAATATCCTTATAAGACGCCAGACAATTCTAACAAAAGATGATTCTTTATCAGACCCCAATGAACCCTCAAAATCCGAATATTCTGAATACACTCTTTCTGAAATCGTTGCTGATGAAGTTGACGATTACGTCGACACTTTCGACTGGTCGCAGCTTCCTCCATCCATCGACCTGGATATCCAGGATGACCTTGTAATGTACGTTACGGACAATGTCAGCGAATTCGGGATAGAATATGCAGATGGGTTTGACGGCGATAAAATCAAATGGAAAGAGCCTGATGATAGCTTTCCGGATGCTATTAAATTCACTTTCACCTTGAGGGATTCGAGTGGCATTGTAAAAGGCGGCAGGAGATTTACATATATCGTTTATACCGCACAGCAATAATTATTTATATTAGCCACAGAGGCCACAGAGATTACAGAGATATAAAAATATAAATCCGTGTAAATCAGCGTTAATCTGTGTCTAAATAAGTTCCGCTGAGGGAGGCGAAAAATGAGGTTAAAAAGGCATAAAAAATTCGGCTCGGCTCTTATCCTTACCGTTGTTCTGACAACTCTGCTGGCCCTGCTCGGTATCACATTTGTGATGGTTGCCCGGATAAACAAGGTCTCCAGTTCCGCTATGGCCGAGCACAGCCAATTCGACAGCGCTGTTGAATCTGTGATATCGCAGATATCGCACCAGTTGACTATTGACGTCCCCGGCCCAAATAATGGTCAGGAATACTATGACTATCCCGATGCTAAAAACGCCTGGCTCGCAAATCTCGAACCATACGAAGACACCGGCAACTACAAATGGCAGCAGATAAGCGATATTACCGAAGATAACAGATTGAAAAATGACCAGCGCGACTTCCCGATAGATATAGTATCTGAATATTCTGCAATAGACTCAAATGTCGCCGATGCCGATGGCGACGGCGTGGCAGATGCAGTCTGGTTCGAGCTCGATAATATTACCACACAGAAGGGCGAAGAAATTTATGCCGCCGTAAGAATCATCGACAACGGCGGTATGCTTAACGTCAATACCGCTTTGATGTTCGACCCGTGTTCCACAAAACGTGAGAGAATAGACGGCTCCACACAGACCCAGATCGACCTGGTCAAACTTGCAGGACGCGGAAGCAACGATGATAAAAACGAGCAAGACCCTGAAAAAACAAAACTCCACACAGAGCGTCGAGGCGGCGAACCGGAGGCTCTGTTTGCTTACCAAAATAATGTCATCTGGCGGTACAACAGGCCCTTAGGGGAATATACACCCTTCGATATCTCCGATGAGTTAAAACTGCGATATAGATACATCCTTAATTACAACAAGGGCTCTACCAGAATCGAAAATCTCTGGAACGACGCCTTTGATGGGGGGCTTGAAGTCCCGCGAAACTCAGAAGACCACGCCATCAGCGAACCTAATGACTGGGCAGCACATCCAATATATTTTTTTGATGATAGTAATTACAAAGACAGATATAATTTTCGGCACATATCCACCACATACAATATGGACCGTATTATAGATACTGAAGGTGATAAGATGTTCGGTGTCAATAATGACAATGACAGCGGCCCGACGGCCCATCAGCTTTATGACAAACTGCTCAATTGCATCGATTACAGCGACCCCAATTTGTCCGCTGCCGAGATTGACGAGCTCGAGGCAGACCTGGCGCAGATTGCCGCCAATATTAAGGACTATGCCGATAGTAATTCTAGTCTTACCGTTGTCAGAGATATCGACGGCACCGACCATTTTGGCTTCGAGAGGCCGCTTATCTATATTTCTGAGCTGACGAATAATTATGTTTCCAACCCCTCCGATTCAAGCAAGCCCCACCGTTCTTACAGCATCGAGCTTTATAAAAGGTTTGACAAAGACGAACCAAAATTCGACAACTGGAGACTTGAGATAGAACCGCCGCCTGGTATCGGCCCTGATAATGGTAATTTTACAATAACCAACACCGAATTTGACGAACGCGGCGGCAGGTACCACGTTATCTTGTACGAAGACCCGAATGCCCGGCTTGACCACCTTGTGGAGTTCAGCGACAGCCCAGCCGACGGTGCAACGGGTGTTGACCCGAACGTGACTTTGAGCTGGCTAAAACTCTACGGCGCAGACCCTAACTCTTTTACATACGATGTCTATTTCGGCACTGACCACAATGAAGTAAGAGATGCGGATCGCAGTTCGAGTGTCTATGCAGACTCGCTGAACTATGATAGTGCTTCCTACTTCCCGGGCCCGCTGGATAGATTTGAAACATATTACTGGCGTATCGACGATATAGACGGCTCCGGTGAGGTATTCGCCAGTGGCAGTGTCTGGGAGTTTACAACGGGTAATCCGAGGCCGTACATCGCCGCAAGCCTATCCGGCGGCGAGGTTGTTTTCGATTCAAACAGTGTCATAAATCTCTATCGCGATGTGCCAGACCATGGTGAAATTCTCGTTGACCAGGTAGGTGTTACGTCCTGGCTGACGCAGGTAAGAGGCGACGGCGAAGTGCGAACTTTACAGCGGGATCTTTCGACAGGTTCCATAATGAAACGGCGATGGGACGTGAACGGTCTCAGAAAAACCTCCGATTCACTCGGCCACCACAATAATTACGACAGTAACGACCAAAATCCTATACAACTGCACCACAGCAGCAGATTCTACAATATTGGCGATATTGGAAAACTCTTACGAAAAAGTACGTATCTCGAAGCACCCGCTGATTCCCGCATTGAGCCGGACAGCACTGAAGAAGACGTTCGCCTTAACCTCGCCGACCCGAAAATGAGAAAACTCTTTCATTATCTGACCATACTCGACCCAACCACCGATAACATTGATAATGATGACGACGAAGAAAAAAACGAGTGGCATTCGCCGCTGGAATCCGGCGATGAAGTCAAAATCCCCGGCAGAATAAATATCAACACCGCACCGTGGTTCGTCATAGCTCAGTTGCCATGGGTCAGTAAAAGGGCGGATGGTTTCTTTCAAAACACACTTGCCAGGGCCATTGTGGCCTACCGTGACAAACTTCAAGACCCCATAAATTACGCTGGCTTAAATGGTCGAAAGAATGCTATGCCTATAGCATTAGGCATTGATGAGATTAGAGAAGAGCGTGGCTTTGAAAGTATCGGCGAATTGAATTTTGTTATCGGTGGTCTTGATGATGATTATAAAATGGACTACTATAAAGACGGCGAAAACCAGTATGACTATCCCGATTTGTCGATTGGTAGCCGAACTAAAACAGATTCGGTAAAAGACGACTTCGAGGAGCGCGACCTTATCTTTGCCCGGATAAGCGACCTTGTAACCGTTCGCAGCGATGTCTTCACCGCTTATATCCTCGTGCGAATCGGCAGGGACGGCCCACAACAAAGGTTCATCGCAATCCTCGACAGGAGTGATGTTTATCCGGCCACCGGCGGCAGAGTAAAACTGATAGCTCTTCAGCCAGTTGCCGACCCGCGATAGCGGATTAAGATTTCAGTAATTCGAGCAGTTCGGGCTGGGCCTTTTTATTGGCTGCGAGCACGGCCAACTGTCCGCCTTCGTATGCATCCAAATCAACCGGGAAAACCTTTTCGCCGTTCCAGTCGCTGACAATACCGCCTGCCGATTCCACAATCAGGGCACCCGCCGCGATGTCCCAGAGCTTCTGGCTGCCCGCTATGGTGCCGACCAAGGAGCCGTTCGCCACGTAGGAAAGCTGCACTGCCGTAGTGCCGAGATTACGGGCTTTTGTCCGCTGGAGTAAGCGGCAGGCCCAGTCCGGCGTCGGCTTTTTGAAATGGCTGTACAATCCCACGCAGGAAAAGTCCGTTAATTTTTCGGCGCTTACGGTAATCCGCCGTCCATTGAGCTGGGCCTCCTGGGCCTTTACCGCCGTGAACATCGAATCCGTGGCCGGTAAAAAGATAACGCCGACAACCGGCTCGCCTTTGTGCATTACCGCAATGCTGGTTGCAAACAAAGGGATGCGTTTTGCAAAGTTGTTTGTTCCGTCTATGGGGTCGATTACCCACCATAGCTCGTCTGAACCCCTGGGAGACTGTTTGAAAATGCCGCCCCCTGTTCCCTCTTCCGCGAGAAAGCCATGGTCGGAGTAAGACTCTTTAATCCCCTCAATGATTATTCGCTGGCACTGCGTATCGGCGTCGGTTACCAGCTCGTTACCATTCTTAACCGCACTTTTTGCGTAATCAATCTTTTCCAGGGCGTGCTGACCTCCAGCCCGCGCCGCCACTATCGCCGTCTCCAGCAAACGGCTTAAATCTTTATGCTCCAGTACCATCCGCACTCCTTAGCCAAACTTGACATATCGATATTGTTGCTCTATTTTAGACGATGTTATGCCTGTAATCCAGACAATATACCCTTCAGGGTAGTAAATTTACGCGAGTAAGATTTTAATCCGCCTCAGGCGGACCACTTACCAGCGAGCGAACGGCACATTCTAACTGAAGGCACAATAAAATGCAGATATGCCGCCGTGCCGGCAAAAAACAACGTGTTATTGCAGGGTCGCTGTTTGCAGTTGTTCTGCTTACTTTTTTTATCCTGTACCTCGCAGGCAGTGGTAAGATAGACCTCGAACGCTTCATTACGCCCTGCGGCTTCAAACAGAGATTTAATCTACCCTGCCCGACATGCGGCTTTACGACCGCTTCCATTGCCTTCTCGCAGGGAAAGGTCATTGAAGCTTTCTTTATACAACCAGCCGCCGCATTATTTTGTACGACTCTGGCGGCCGCAGCATTTTTGTCTTTTATTATTGCCGTCTTTGGAGTATATTTCCGTTTTCTCGACCGGCTTTTGGCTGAAGTAAAAGTAAAACACCTGATTTTGGCCGGCATTGTCATTATTTCCGCCGGCTGGGCGGTTACGCTTGCCAGAGCTGCGGCACAACAGGCTCATTAACTTTCCTGATTTAACAAAAAGGTTTTACCGATGAAAAAGATAGTTGTCTTAATGGCAGCGAGTATGATTTTTTACAACGGCTGCGATGTCGGCAGAATCTTCGGTATTCTGGCTACACCAACTCACAGCGAAAAGAAAGTCCCCGCCGAATACCGGCTCAAAAGCCATAAGTTCGGCAGTATGTTAATCTTCGTTGAACAACCCGCCTGGCTCGCCGCAGATGTCAACATCCGCCACCATCTCACACAGTCAATAAAAAAACAGTTGTGTCAAAAGCTCAATATAGCTGAGGCATCTGTCGTTTCATACAGTGAACTATCCAGATTCCGCACCGGAACGCCCGGCTCAGCGATGTTCACTCCTGTGCGCCTCGGCAGAGCGCTGAATGCCGATTTGCTTTTACTGGTAACAATCGAAAACTATCAGCTTCAAAAACTGCCTGAAGCGGATTATTATAGAGGTTCGCTGAGCGCTTCGGCCGCACTGCTCGACACCAACAGCGGACGGAAATTGTGGCCTGCAAAAGATGAGTCAAAAACTGTAAAAGTGGGCTTTGACGTGCAAAAAGGCGATCCCGGTATTGCCGTAAGCCGGCTGTTTGGTGCTTGCGCACACTGTATCGTGCGGTATTTGTATGACTGTCCTGTAAATAATTTTAAAATTGCTGATGACCAAAGCAGCATCAGCTGGGAACAATAATTGTCAAAAAAATCTCAGGAGGAAAAAATGCTCAAGATTCTGATAACCGATAAACTGGCGCAAGAGGGGATTGACCTGCTCAATTCAGCCGACGGTGTGCAGGCGGTTGTAAAAACCGGTATAAGCGAAGACGAACTGGCTGATATAATTGGTCAGCACGATGGCCTCATCATAAGGAGCGGAACGAAGGTTACTGCGAAAGTCCTTGCCAATGCCGGTAAATTGAAGGCAATCGCAAGGGCCGGTGTCGGCGTTGACAATATCGATATTCCCGAGGCCACCAGAAAAGGGATACTGGTTATGAATACACCCAGCGGCAATACCCTCAGCGCCGCAGAACATACCCTTGCCCTGATGCTCGGTATGAGCAGGAATGTTGTTCCCGCCTGTAACAGCCTCAAAAGCGGTGCCTGGGACAGGAAGAAATATATGGGCAACCAGCTCAAAGGCAAAGTACTCGGGATAATAGGCCTCGGCCGTATCGGTATGGCCGTTGCTAAAATGGCTGCGGGTTTCGATATGAAAATTCTCGGCTACGACCCGTTCGCCGCCCCCCCCGATGCCGAAATGGCAGGGTTGGAGGTTACCGAAGAGCTGACTAAGATTTTCAGGCAGGCCGACTACATCAGCGTCCACGTGCCCAGAAATGAGCAGACAATTGATATGATAAGCACAGAGCAAATCAAAGAGATGAAGCCGACAGTCAGGCTAATCAATGTTGCGCGTGGCGGCATTATTAACGAAGACGCACTGTACGATGCCTTAACCGAGAATCGCATCGCCGGTGCCGCTCTGGACGTTTACCCTACCGAGCCTCCGAAAAACACCCGTTTCAAAGAGTTTGACAACTGCCTTGTAACACCTCATCTTGGTGCGAGCACTCGTGAAGCGCAAATAGGAGTAGCGGTAGAGGCGGCAGAGTCTCTGCTGGATGCCCTGCGTTCAGGCCGTGTTACCAATGCCCTCAATGCCCCCTCGACGGCAGGTGCCATACCACCCATCGTAAAACAATATTATGAATTAGCACGGCGTATCGGCAGTGTTCTGAGCACCATTGCGGCCGGACACATAAAAGATATCCAGGTTCGCTACCGCGGCTCCATTGCCAATATGCAGATTGAACCTGTTACTCTGGCTTTCCAGACAGGACTGCTGCAAAAACATTTCGACATGCCGCTGAACATCGTCAACATTCCGGTGCTTGCCAAAGAGCGCGGTATAAGTGTCGATGTTACCAAAAATCCGGAATCCGGCGATGTCGCATCGAGCTTCACTGCTAAGGTTGTAACAGACAAAGTAACCCGCACGGTCAGCGGGTCGGTA
>Ga0180438_10002679_pt1 | contig 28342 bp, 22 predicted proteins | sample SS_ome_12_FD_132455 | JGI IMG/M metagenome (GOLD analysis project Ga0180438, IMG submission 132455) | Hypersaline lake sediment archaeal communities from the Salton Sea, California, USA - SS_3_D_2 metaG | ecosystem: Environmental > Aquatic > Non-marine Saline and Alkaline > Hypersaline >...
GACATTCAATCGCAGGCGTTTCGCCTCCTGCGCCTCCCCCTGTAGACAGCCCCCGCGCGCGGCCAGCGCGCCTAACCCAAGCCGCCCCAACAAGATACGCCACAACCACAACAGGAAGTTCCGTTTAACGGCAAGCCGTAGACGCCCGTCGTCGTGCCGACGACGGCTAAACACCGAGTCCGTCGTCGTACCGACAACGGCTAAACGTGACGGCTACTTGGCGCCGGTCATTCGACGCCGGTCGACGCGGAGAGTAGCGCCGCCGAAATCGCCTTGCCAATCTCCGCCGCCCGCTTCTCCGCCTCGGCGGCGGGCAGGCCTGGGCGGATGCCGGGGCGCTTGTGCCCAGCCGCGGAAAGGTATGCGTCGCGGCGGACGGCCATTCGCTGAAAGACCAGCGGCAAAACGTCGGCGGGAATCTCTTTCGCCTCGAGCATCGCCTCGGGCGAGTCCGCGTTGGCGGCCGCCTCGTCGCCAAACCAGCGGATGATCTCGCGGGCCATCACCCAGTGGCCGGCCGCGTCGGGATGCACGGCGTCCCGCTGGAAGGTGAAATCGGGATATTGCTCCCGCCGCCGCTTCACCGCCTCCGCCATCGCCGTATGCAGATCGATCACGCGCCAACCGTTTTCCCGCCGGCACATTAGCCAGTGCGAATAACGGTCGAGCACGGCGTTGTAGGAGAAGTTCCTTTTGGCCCGCGCGTCGTCGAAAAGCGGCGGCGTGACGAGCACGACTTGCGCCCCGGCCGCCTCCGCCTTTTCCTCCAGTGTGGTGATTCCCTTCCGGTATTTTTGAAAACGGACTTCGTCAAACGGTTCATAAATCCCGCAATTGATGCCGTAGCAGGCGCACACCAAATCGGGTTTGGTCGCTTCCAACACGCGGTCGAGCCGCTCCGCCAGATCGGGCCGGGGGAATTTGCCGCCCGCATGGCCGTCTTCGCTTAGGCCGGAAACGGTTTCACTCGGTAGGCCCATGTTGATGACGGTCGGACGCTCATCGAAATCCTGCGTCAGCAGCCAGGCGTCGAAATACGCCACGTAATGGCCGGTGTAGGTGATGCTGTCGCCGAGGAAGACGATCCGCGAAGAGTTCTCAAGCAGGTCACGAGGCTCTGCGGCTTCGGCGTCAGATCTCGCATGCGAGGTCGCGAACCCCAAGCAACCCACCAGCATCCACCAAGCCGTTTGTGACATCCAATACGTTTGCGACATGTTGCGTAAACTCCGTTGTGTGAAGGGCGTCCCGCGTCGATCTCATTCCGGTTCGCTATGATACGATAATGGCCGGCGTCACGCCGCCAGAGATAGCCGCCAATTCGCAGCCCGCCTTAACCGCCTATTCTCACAGGGACGCAATAATTAGAGTGGGGATTCACGATTCACTCGGTGGCCGCGGGTTTCGCTTCGCCGCAATTTCATCGAGCGAAATGCAAGTCGTCGAGCGAAATGCGACCTTGCGGGGCGAGATGGGTCCAACGCAGGAGGCTTGGTATTGCCGCTATCCATAGCCCAGTTTAACTCGCTGGTGGACGAACACGGCCCGGCCCTGTACCGGACCGCCTACCGCATGATGGGCGACCAGCATGAGGCCGAGGATATTGTGCAAGAAACCTACCGCTCCGCCTGGAAAAGCCGGGAACGATACGAGGCGGGCCGGGCCGACCGGGCCTGGCTGATGTCGATCCTGCGGCGGCGGGTGGTCGATCGGTATCGGCGGAAGAAGCTGCCGCTGGTTCACGGCGATCAGGCGGCCGAAGAGGCCAGCGTCCCATGTTACGATCCCGCGGCCAACGAACTGAGCGATGAAATGCAGGCAGCGCTATCGACTTTAGCGCCAGAACTGAAGGAATCCCTCCTTCTGGTGGTCGTCGGCGAACTGACCCACCAGGAAGTGGCCAATTTGATGCATATTCCCTTGGGCACGGTCCTCTCGCGAGTGAGCCGGGCCCGACGAAAACTCCGCGAAGCGCTGCTTGCCGCAGCCAGAGAACACGCCTGAAACCCCCGATGAGCCGAGATTACGACCATTTCGATCGCGTCCTGCGCGACGTGCCAGAGCCGGACGGGCTGCTCGCCCGGCTCAAGCGCGGCGCCGTGACCGACGAAACGCTCGACAAATGGCTCCGTTCGGCCGAGGTTCCCCACTTTATGGTGGCGGAGCTGCGGGAGATTCCGGCGGAATCGGCGGTGGACGCGCAATTGGTGGGCGTCGAAGTCCCCTCCCCATTGCTCGACCAACTTAAGGAAATCACGAGCGACGAGCACATCGACCGCCGCCTTTGCGACGTGCCGCTGCCAGAACCGGTTTTCCGCCGGCTGCGGCGGCTGGGATACGAAAGCGGCCGCAAGCGGGGCTGGTGGTCGCTGGCGGTTTCGCTCTCGCTGATGTTCTGCATTGTCGGTTCGTATTTGCTGGCGATGGTCGGATTGATCGAATCGGCGTATCTCACGCGTGTGGAGCGCGAGCCGGACCTGTGGTTTCCGCCGCCACTGAGGGCGTTTGAGCATGACGACGTGGAAGTCGTGATCGAGCCGTCGCCGCCCGCGGCAGCCTCCGAGCGTCGGCCGGTCGAGTTCGCCGAAGGCCGCTTGCCCGCCGCCCTGCCCTTCGTGCCGGCGCCGGAAGAAAACGGAGCGGCCGGCGACGCCGATTGGCTCGCGGGGTTCTCGCCCGGCCTTCTGGCCATGTCCTGGCGAACCGCTTTGGTCGAAGCGTATGGTTCCCCGGGGCGGTCGTCCGATCCGCTGCCGCGGGTGCGGGTGGCGATGGACGAAAACGGCGCCTCGCCGACCCGCGGCGCCGCCAGCGGCGCGGCGTTGCCGTTGGACCCCGCTTATGACTTTGTGACGGCGCTAATCAAACCGGCGCTGCCGTGGGTGGAGTTGAAGAGCAAGGAATCACTCTACGTCTCGCGGCCGGCGCTGCCGACGCGGTTTTCCTCGTTCGCGGCATTCGAGCGGGCGGCGCTGTTGGGCGAAAACGTCGATGATGTGACGGTGCGGCCGGAGGAATTTATTGCGGCGGTCGCCACGCCGTTGGCGCCGTCGGAATCCAGCGACCAGGCGATGGCGCTGCGGATACTGGCGGGGCCCGCGGCGGAAGACCGGGCCCAGTCGCGGCGGCTGTTGATCACGGCCCAGGCCCGATCGACGCTCGATCCGGACCGGCCGCCCGACCGGTTGCTCATCGCCATCGACGTCTCGGCCCTGTCGCTGTCGCCGGCGTCGGCCTGGAGCACGGCGCTTGCGGTCGATCACGCGGTGGCGCACCTGCGGCCACAGGACCGGATCGACGTGGTCTTGCTGCGAACCGACGCCGGCGGCGCCCAGGTCGCGCAAACGCTCGCCCGAGACGCCACGGCGGCCGACCGGGAGAAACTCGCCGACGTCCTCTATACCTGTGTCTTGCGATATCAGTCGCATTGGAATCGAGAGCCGGACGCCGGGGACGGGGCCGCAGCGGAGCGCCCTTCTTTTGGACGGGGCGGTTCCGTCGCCGCCTTGGTCGCGGAAGCGCTCTCGGTCGCTTCGCAGTCCGAGTCTCCGCCCACGGTGGTGTACGACCTCCGGCCCGCGGCCAATCCAGACAGCGGGGGCGAAGTCGGCGACAGGACGCAGGCCGAAACGGTTCCAGAAACATCGCCAGCCAATGTCCGCCTGGCGCTGATTACCGCCGACCGGACGGAGGAGTTGGCCCGCAGCCCGGCGGCGGCCCGATTGGTCACCAGGCTGGTCGGCGCGGAAACGCCGGCCATTGATCTGCAATGGTTCGACGTGCAACCGCAGGTCTTCTCCGACGTCCCGTTCCAGCCGCCGGAGACCGGGCCACTGGCGGGGCGGTTCCACCGCCTTGCCGCGGACCAGGCGCCGACGGAGCTGATTGCCCGCGTATGGTCGGCCCCTGCGATAGCAGCCACGGACATCACGCTCAACGTGGAGTTTGACAAGCAGTCGGTGAAGCGGTATCGGCAAGTCGCGTCGGGGGCCACCGCCCGGTCGCTGTTGGAAGGCGCCTCGCCGGCGGAACTGGCCAGCGGCCAGGCCTCGAGCGTGCTCTACGAGCTGACCCTCAGTGACGACGCCCACGACGACGTGGCGGTCGTCCGGCTCGCTTGGCGCGACCCCGCCACCGGCCGCGGCCGTGAGGCGACCCAGCGGGTCAGCCGGCTGCAATTTACCCCGCTGGCGGAGGAGTGCCCGCTGCCGCTAAAGACCGCGTTTCTGGCGGCCGAGTCGGCCGAGGCCCTCAGCGGGTCGCAGCACACGGCCGACCGCGGCGCGGTGGGCGTGAAACGGGCGTTGGCGCAGTTCGCCGCGACGCGGTCCGAGGGCCACCTTCCGCTCCCGCTGCGCCGCCTGCTGATGACACTGCTGGCGGCCAGCGCAACCCGCTAGGCTTGTTGTCAATCGGCCGCCGAGCGGCTAGGCTAACATTGCTCATTTGGAAACATTTCGGGAAGAAAACTGGAGGTGCGCTGCGAATGTAAGGTAGGCGTAGCGGCGGAGCCCATCTTCGGCAGCGAGTTTTCGCGTTTCCCGCCATCTCCACCGACAAATGAAATCTCTGGACCGATGCATTGCGGCGCCCACCAACTCAAGGGATACGATCCAATGAAGCGCGTTCCGTCTTGCAATCCCCTTAGCCGCGCCTCTGCGGGGACGCGACGAAATGGCAAGATGCGCTCCCTCGCTTGGAGCGTGCCTGTGGTGCTGCTCGCCGTCTGGGGGTTGATTCTGGCGGCCTCGCCGAAGGCGGTGGCCGAAGAGCCGGCGGCCGAATTTCTCGAAGGCCTCCGCAACCGCGGCTACACCGACGTCGCCCTGGACTATCTCGAACGGATGAAGGACAGTCCGCTGGCCCCGAGGGAGTTCAGAAAATACCTCGATTACGAATGGGGCAAGACGCTGCTGACCGCGGCCCGGATGGAGCACGACCGCGAAGCTCGCGAGAAGCTTTTCAACGAGGCGCAAGACAAGCTGCGGAACTTTGTCGGCGCCAATCCGCAAGATCCGAAGGCCGAGGAAGCCACCCAGATGCTCTCGACGGTCATCGTCGAACGGGCCCGGTCCGCGGTGGCGGAGGCCCAGCGGTCCCACGAACCGGCCGAAAAGACAGCGGCCCTCGAGCGAGCCCGCAAGTTCTATGACCAGGCCCACGCCGCCTTCAACCATACCCGCGAGGACCTGAAAAACAGGATTCTCGCATTGCCCAAGCAGATCGCGCCCACGCAAAAGGACTTGCTCGAATTGCAGGAGGACCTGCGGGCCCGCTACGTGCAGGTGGTGCTCTTTAGCGCCAAGATTTTGCATGAAAAGGCGGACACGTTCGAGGACGGTTCCAGCCCCGCGGGCAAGCAGGCCTACAAAGCCGCCCAGGAAGCCTACAAAGAACTCTTCGAAAAATACCGCCGCAAGCTGGCGGGGCTGTACGCCCGGCTTTGGATGGGCAAGTGCGAAGAGATGATGGGCAATTACGACGAGGCGCTGACCATCTATCGCGAGATGATGGAGCAACCGGAGAAGCCGGACCCGTTCCGCGATCTCCGCACCGAGACGGTGCTCTACATTGCGCAATGCCTGTTGAAAATGCCGGAGAACGACGAGACGAAAAAACTCCGCGCCAAATTCGTAGAGGATGCGCCCGTCTGGATTGGCCAGGCCCGGCCTAATGAGGATCGCGACGCCAACTGGATTTCGCTGAGATTTCACGCGGCCGAACTCTACCACGAACATGCCAAGTCGCTGCCCAAGGGCGACGCGAAGATCGCCAAGCTCGACAAGGATGCCCGCACGCTGCTCAGGCAGGTCATCAAGTACCCCAGCGAGCACAAGAAGCCCGCCCAGTCCCTGCTGGCCGACCTGGGCGCCGGCGGACAGGACGAAGGGCCCGGCGAACCGACCAACTTCTACGAGGCGCGGGACTTCGGCAAGCAGGCCCTGGCCATCGTGCAGGGCGAGAACGTCAAGCTGAAGAAGCTGGAGCAACAAGCGGCCGTGGCAAAAGGCGAAGAAAAGCAGAAGTTGACCGACGCGGTGACGAAGCTCCGCAAAACGGTGGCCACCAATAAGGAAAAGGCGATCGACTACTTCCGCCAGTCGTTGGCGATGGTGGATGAAAACGTCGAGGCCCGCGACGTCAACGTGGTCCGCTATTACCTTTGCTACCTCTATTACCTCGATCAGCGGTATTACGACGCGGCGGTGATGGGCGAATTCATCGCCCGCCGTTATCCCTTTGCCCTGGGGGCCAAGGACTGCGGCAACATCGCGCTCGCCTCCTATCGCAAGCTCTATCTCCAGGAGAAGGAAGCGAAGGAAGCAGCGGGAGACGCCGCCGAACAGGACCCGTCCCCCTACGCCTTCGAACTCCGCAAGTCGATCGAAGTGGGCCAATTCCTCGTCAAGCAATGGCCGGAGAACACGGACAACGACAACACCGGGCTGATCCTGGTGTCCTTCAGCCTCAAGCTCGACGACACGGAGCAGGCGGAGAAGTTTGTCGAACTCATTGGCGAGACGTCGGAAAAACGCGGCACGGCCGAGCTACTCGTGGGCCAAACGCTGTGGGCCGACTACCTGATGCTCAACGCCAGCGTTCGCAAGATGCAAGAGCGGGTAAACGAGCTGAAGGAATCGCTCAAAGAACTGGCGCCCGCAGCGGCCGAGTCCCCGCCGACCGATAGCGGCGAGCTGGTCCCGCCGGGCGCGGGAACCGCGTCGGCGCCCGCGGAGGAAGGCGGTAACGTCGCAGCGGAAGAACCCGAGACCGCCGAGGCCCCCGACGCCGTGCCCACCGCAACTCCGGTCGCGGACCCCGCCGCGGGACTGGGCGCCGGCCCCACGCAGACGCCTGCGGACGAAACGGCCGCTGAGCCCCCGGTTGAGACGTCCGACGAGCCGGCTTCAGAACCTGCGACGGACGCCGACAATTCCCAGCAGCAGAACGCCATCACCGCGGAAATCAAGCGTCTGGAGGCAGACATCGCCGGTCAGCAGGAAACGCTGCTCGATCTTCGCAATCGGGCGCAGCGGCTGCTTGTAAGCGGCATCGAGCGGCTTAAGGGGGGCGAGATTACCAGCCGGCTCTCGCTCGGGGTCCTCTCGCTGGCGCAGCTCTACGTCGAGGCCGACCAGCCGATGCAGGCGGTTACATGGCTTGAGGACGAGAAGATCGGCGTGCTCGAACTGGTCCGCAAGGAGCATGAGTCCACGAAGCGCGAGCGGTTCGCGGAAGAGACGTTCAAGATCGCGCTGCGGGCCTACATCGGCGCTCTCCCCTTGCAGTCCGACAGCGCGGCCGCCGACCGCCTGGTGGCCCAGGCCGAGGCCGCCATGAACGACCTTCGCAGCGTGGTTGTCGAGCAGAAGGGAGGCGAAGAAAAACTGCTGAACACCTATATCTCGCTGGCCAAGTCCATTGAGAACAAGCTCCGCGGTTCGGACCCCGAAGTCCGCCGGGCGCTGTCCAAGGGCTTCGACACCTTCCTCACCCGCATCGCCGGGCAGGAGGACGTCGAACCGAGGTATTTGTTCTGGGCGGCGGAAACCTTCTTCACCCTCGGCAAGAACCTCGACACCGGCGCCGAGCCCTCGGCCGAAGCGGTGGCCTTTTACAAGAAGAGCGGCGAGACGTTCAGTAAGCTCCTCGACCGGGCCAAGACCGACAAGGACATCGACAATAACATGCAGCAGCAGATCCGGCTGCGCCTGGCCGAGACCAGCCGCCTAGGCGGGAACTACGAACAGGCGATCGAACACTTCGCGGCGATCCTCAAACAGAAGGAAATGATGCTCAACGTGCAGATCTCCGCCGCCGAGACCTTCGAGGACTGGGGCGCCGAGGAGCCCGAGCAATACGATCAGGCGATCTTCGGCTACCTCAAAAAGCCCGACGGCAAGCCGATCGTCTGGGGCTGGATCCGCATGGCCTATCTGACGGCCAGCCACCCGCAGCACCGCAACACGTTCTACCTCGCCCGCTTTCACGTGGCGTATTGCCTGTACCAAAAGGCCACGCGGATCAAGGACCAGGCGGAGCGAAGCAAGCTGCTAGGGCAGGCCAAGAGCAGCATCGAGACGATGTATAGCCTCTACCCCAGCCTGGGGGGCGAGGAGCTAACGCACGACGGCAAGCCGGTGGACATCGACCGCTGGGGGCCCCAGTACGATGAACTCCTCAAAAAGATTCAGCGCGAAAAGGGAGAAGAACCGGTCGGGCTGAAGGCCTTCGAGAAGGCGACACCCAAAGCGAACCCGTAAATCAAACGCCCTTTGCCAGGCACGGCGCCGCCGCAACCAGAATCCTAAGCACTAAACTCTAAGTCCTAAACAAATGCAAAGCACGAAGGTTCCCAATCCAAAACCGCTTGATCCACGAGGTTTCCCCATGCGGAGTAAAAGCAAGATGTTGGACGTCGCGATGATCCCCGGCGCGCTCGCCCGGCGGCTGCTTCCCTTGGCCGCGGCAGCGGTCCTGGTCGCCCTTGCGCCGGTGGCCGCCCTCAGCTTCGATGAGGTGGAAATCGCCGGCAAAGGCGTGCAAAAGGGCGCGATCATCGGCATCAGCCGGGACGAGATCAAGCTCGATCAGACGGGATTGCAGCGTTCGTACCCGGTGAACGAGGTGCGGGGCGTCACCTTCGAGCAGGAGCCGCCCGAACTCAAAGCCGCCAAGCGCTTCATCGAGAACCAGCAAATCGACATGGCGATGGAGAATCTCGAGAAGCTCAAGGAGGAGGAGATGCCGAGCAAGGCGATTCAGATGGAACTTCAATTCTACCGGGCCTACTGCAACGCACAGCAGGCGTTGGCCGGCGCCGGCGACGTGAACGCCGCCTACCAACTCATGGCCCGTTTTCTCACCGAGCAGGGCGGGGCCAACAGCCACCACTACTACGAAGCCTGCGAGATTTCCGGCGATTTGAAAGCGGCTTCGGGAGATTACGAAACGGCCGCCAAGGCCTACGGCATCCTGGCGCGGGCGCCCTTCCCCGACTTCGTGAAGCGGGCCCAGGTGCTGCAAGGCCGGTCGCTGATGAAACAGGAAAAATACGATGAGGCGCTGCGGCTGTTCGAGGCCGCCATCGCCGGGCCGGCGGGCGGGTCCGGCGCCGCCGAGCAGCAGTTGTTTGCGTTGCTGGGCAAGGCGGCTTGCCTCGGCGCCAAGGGGCAGTCCGGGGAGGGCGTCAAAATCGCCCAAAAGATCATCGCGGAAGGGAATCCGTCCGATGCGAAGCTGTTCGCCCGCGCCTACAACGCCTTGGGGGCCTGCTACCGCCTGGCCGACCAGCCGAAGGACGCGCTGATCGCCTACCTCCACACTGATATCCTGTTTTACGGGGACGGCGAATCGCACGCCGAGGCGCTGCACTACCTGAGCAAGCTGTGGCGGGAAGTCGGCCGGGCGGACCGCGCGGAGCAGGCGCGAACCGTACTGCGGCAACGCTATCCCGGCAGCGTTTATAACCGGGTGGATTAGAACTCTTTGCCATTTCATTCGCCGAGGGGCGCCAAAGATGGAATTTATTTTGCCGCGGGCCTCTACCAGCGATCGGCGGGGCCAATTAAACTGAAGGTTTCGATGTTAGGGGCTCACTGGGGCCTTTTCCCTACCAGCGACCGGCGGCGGCGGCCGCCCATCAAAGAACCTCAAGACCGGAGGCGAGCGAGCATGTCCAAGTCGGCTGTCAACGCGGGGTGGATTTTCGTGCTTTCCCTAGGCGCACTGCTGATGTTCGGGCCGGCGATGGGCAGCTTCCTCGGCGCCGGCGGCGCCGTGGCAATCGCCCAAGAGGACGAGGCCGATGCGGACGCTGCGGAAGAAGACGCGGCCGAAGAAAAGAGTGACCAGCCCCGCAAGAGCTGGCTCTCCTGGGCCTGGGAAGCCCTCGGTCCCGGCTACTCGATCATCTTTCTGGGCCTCTCCTTCACGCTGGTGGCCCTGTTCGTGATGAACCTGCTAACCGCCCGCCGCGAGAACATCTGCCCGATGCACCTGGTCGAGGCCTTCGAATCGCACCTGAACGAGAAGCAATATCAGGAAGCCTACGAGCTGGCCAAGAACGACGACTCGTTTTTGGGGCAGGTCCTTTCGGCCGGCCTGGCGAAACTCTCCAGCGGGTATGACCAGGCGATTGAAGCGATGCAGGAGGTCGGCGAGGACGAAAACATGAAGCTCGAGCACCGCCTGAGCTACATGGCCCTGATCGGCACCATCAGCCCCATGATCGGCCTGTTTGGCACCGTGCACGGGATGATCTCGTCCTTCAACGTGATCGCCAACTCGGCGGGAAGCACGCCCCAGGCCTCGGACCTCGCCAAGGGTATTTCGACGGCCTTGTTCACCACGCTGTTGGGGCTGGCCATCGCCATCCCCGCGATCATGGCCTACAACATCCTGCGGAACTTCGTGGCCCGGCTCGTGCTCGAGGTCGGCATCCTTAGCGAAGGGCTGATGAACCGGTTCGAGAACGTGGGTCAGAAGAAGTAGCGCGCCAATCCCTTGGGTCGCGGCCATCCGCGGAGCGAAGCGTTATGCGAATCCAGAAGAAGAAATCGGGGATTGTCGAGGGGGACCTGACCCCCATGATCGACATGACCTTCCAGCTCATCGCGTTCTTCATGGTGCTGATCAATTTCACCAAGGTCGAGCAGGATCAACGCATCCTGATTCCCCTTAGTGAAATGGCCAAGCCGCCCGAGACACCGTATGAAGACCCGATCACGCTGCAGGTTTTGGAAGACGGCAAGGTGATCCTCCGCGGCATGACGCTCTCGATGGACGCCCTGCGCTCGGAGCTGATCACGCGCCGCCAGTTTTACCAGGCGCAGGGCGTGCAGCCGAGCGATATCGTGCTGATCATCCGGGCAGACAAGGACCTGGAGGCGCAGCACCTGCAGGAGCTGATCGAAGTATGCCAGGAAGCGAGGTTTATCACATTTGCCCTCCGCGCCCAGGCGGAGGAATCGACGTGAGGCGCTACCGCTGCGCGCGTGGCCGCCGATTACCATTCGACTCCCCCAGTACATCGTTATGAAGGTTCGCAAGCAAGGCGCCGGCGTCCAGGAAGAAATCCAGCTCCAAATGACACCGATGATCGACATCGTGTTTCAGTTGCTGGTCTTCTTCATCATGCTCTTCAAGATCGTCCTGCCCGAGGGCGACTTCAACCTGAAGATGCCCGCCGGGGCTCCGCGGGAAGGCGCCCCTGACCCCGACCAGTTGCCGCCGATGAAGCTCCACTTGTTCTCGCATCCCTCCGGGTATCTGCGGGGCATCCAGCTCAACGAAAAGAGCTTTGCAAGCAACCTGCCGATCGTGGAAGCCACGGACAAGAACCCCTACGGGGAAAACCCTCAGATCGACAACGCGTTTCTGGCCTTGCGGCTGCACCTGATGGGCGTAGTCGGGACGGACCGGGGGCCGAACACACGGCAGGCCACGGCCGAAGTCGAGATCGACCCCGACCCGAATCTCAAGTACCAGCACATCATCCAGGCGATCACGGCCATCTCCGGCTTCAAGGACGAGAGCAAGAAGACGGTGAAACTGATCGAGAAGATCAAATTCTCGAAGCGGCGGCCGACTTCGTAGGGACCACGTCTTGTCCCGGTTCACCCGCAACTGGAGGCCAATAAAAGCGGGCCAATAAAGCGCCAGCCACCAAAATTGACGAAAATGGAGAGAATAGGCAAGATCTGCCCGTGCCCCGGCCCAACCTAACACGCTCCCCGGCGGGATGGTGTTTTGCGTCCTCAGGGCACGGGCACGCCGAATTCACCGCGCCAGCGCATACAGCCGCGCATACGTCGCGAAATAGACCGCCCCGTTGGCCGCAGCGCAGGTGCTGATGATCGGGTCGTCGAGCTCGACCGAGCAGAGGACGCGTTTCTCTTTGCCGGCGGAAAGAATCCAGAAGACGCCGCGGCGCGTGCCGATGTAGATTTTGCCGTCGGCCACCAGCGTGGAGGACCACATTTCGCCGCCGGCGTCGTGCGTCCATTGCAGTTCGCCGGTATTCGCGTCAAGGCAATGCACGTTTCCGCGGCAATCGGCCACGTACACCAGGCCGCCGGCGACCGACGGCGTGCTGCAACAATGGGTTTTCATTTCGAAGGACCATGCAAGGTTGCTCCGCGTGATGTCGCCGGTTCCTCCCGGGCGAAAGCACGTAAGCCACGACTGCCGCTTGCCCCACCAGATGTCACCGCCGGCGGTGACGTACACGCGGCCGTTGTGAATGACCGGCGTGCTCTTGATGTTGCTGGGGCTTTCCCGCCGATTGCGGATGTACTGGTGCACGTTTTCCTTGGGGGCCGTGGGATCGCAGTCGAATTTCCAAAGAAGTTCCAATCGCTGCGGCTCAGCGGCGCCGCACAGTCTGTCCCTGTCCTCGTGCAGAAGCGCCGCAAAGCCGTAAACCACGCCGTCGCCGCCGGCAAACACAACCTGTCGCTGCCCATCAACCTCCACCAGCGCCGGCGGCGACCAGGTGCTGTGGAAGACCCGCGGCCCGATTGCCTCTTCGTCCTGGGCCAGCAATTGGCCGGTCTGTTTGTCCAGGACGACGAGGCTCGGGGCGTTCGGCTTCTCGACGCCCGTGTGTTTGCTGTTCAGCCCGTTGTTGGTGTTGACGTAAAGGAAGGGTCCGTCGATCAGAGGCGAGGCGTGGACGGAATCGTGGGGCCGCACGCCGACCGTCTTCCGCAGATCGGTGGCCCAGAGGATGTCGGCGTCGGTCGGTCCGGGCGTGAGCGGCGGCTGATCGGCGGGCGACATGCGACGGCCTTCGTCGGTGACCGGCCCGTCGTTGCCATTGGCCATTGCGTCGATATCGAGGCACACGATCTCGTCGCGGTTCGTCGCCATGTAGACGCGTCCGCCCTCGACGGTCGGCGGCGAGCACATGCCGGCCTGCGGCCAATCGTGGAACATGTCCTCTTCAAGCTTGGGCGCCACCAGTTGCCAGAGAAACCTGCCACTCGCTTCTTCAAAGCACATCAGCACGCCGCGATCGCCCTGGTGCTTTTCGTCGCGGGGATGTTCGTTGTTCGTGCCGAGGAAGACCTTGCCGCCAGCGATCACCGGGGAGGCGAAACCACGCGTGCCGAGCCGGGCTGACCAGCGGACATTACGGCCCGTCTTTGGATCGAAGCTGTCCGGCAGCCCTTTCTCGGCGGACACCATGTTTCGCGCATGCTCTCGGCCCCATTGGGGATGATCGGCGGCCATCGCGACGGCGGAGGTCAAAAACGCGACGAGCGGAAGAAGGGGTCGCAGTCGGTCGTTTGGATGGAACATGCCAGACGGGTGGTCGAGTGAGTCAGGGTTTTCCAGGAAACCAATCGCATACAAACGAGCGGCCAAGGGTCTCCCCCCGGCCGCTCTGCAAAGACGACGTTGGCCCATGTTCGCGAGGCTACGCCTTCTCGGCTTGCTTTTTGCGAGCAGGTTGCGCCTTCTTCGCGGCCGGCCTAGTCTTGTCCTCGGCGGGCTTCGTCTTTCTTTCAGCCGGTTTCGCTTTTTCGGCGGGTTGGGCCTTCTTTTCCGCGCGGGGGGCCGCGGCCTTCGACTTGGCGCGGGCCTCGGCTTCCGCCTTGGCCTTGGCGCGGGCCGCTTCCCGCTCCTTCTTCAGCGTGGCGATTTTTCGGGCTCGCTCCGCCTTGCGGGCGGCGGCTTCTTTTTCAAGCTGGGCCTGCCTGGCCGCGCGGTCTTTTTCTCGCTGGGCCGATTTCGCAGCGACTTCCTTGGCGCGGGCGGCGGCCCGTTTTTCACGTTCGGCTGCGACAGCGGCCAGTTTTTTCTCGTATTCCGCTTTCCGCTGATCGGCGGATTTGCGGGGAGCGGGTTTCTTCGCGGCTTCGACCTTCTTTACGCGGTCGGACGGGGACACGGCTTCCTTCCGCACGGGCCTTTTCGCGGGCGCTTTTGCGGCTTCCTTCTTGGATTCCGCATCCTTCCTCGCCGGCTTCGCCTTCTCCTTCTTGACGGCGGGTTGGGCCTCCTTCTCCTTCGTTACTTCCTTCGTGACGGCCTTGTCCTGGACGTCTTTCTTCGCGCTCTTGTCGCAGGCGAGGGCGTTTCCGCCGATCAGCGCCAGCGCCGTAAGCGCAACCAACGTGAGGGTCAATCGCTTCATACTTCGTTCTCCGTCATGATGAGGAACACGGTTCCTCGGTGTGGCGTCGGTTGCGGCCCCGCTACCAGGGTTTGGCCGCCGCGGGTTACACATCGGTGTTTGGCGGTAGCGTATGGAATCCGGCGGACATCGAACGCGCGGTTCGACAGGCCGGGAAAGGTGGGAGCGTGCGACCCATCAACGGCCGAACGCTTAAAGGTGGGTGGGATCAACGCCGCAAGCAATAAACGCCGATGGAACGCCGCCGGCCTGGCTGCTTCCTGCCGGCGGCAGAAATCATAACAGAGCGACATGCGAAAAGCCACCAGAAAAGAACCGCCGCCGAAAAAAATTCCTGCCGGAACGATCCGGGCGAAGCGCCGCCCGGTGTTGGGCGCCGGTGGCCCGTGGCTAGCGATGCTAATCGTGTTGGCCCTCGCCGCCGCCGCCCGCGGCTGGCAGGCGACGGAAAGCCTCTGGGTGGATGAACTCCATACGGCGTGGGTGATCTCCGGGCCCTTTCACGAGGTCGCGCAGCGGGCAGGACAGGGCAATCAGAGCCCGCTGTTCTTCGCGGCGATCTACCCACTGCCGCGGCTTTGCGGTTGGCACGAAGTAACGCTCCGCGCGGTTTCGCTGGTAAGCGGAGTGGGGCTGGTGGTCGCCGTCGCGCTGGTCACGCGGCGGTGGACCGGCTCGGCGTGGGCGGGAGTCGCCGCGGCGGCGCTGGCCGCGACCGATCCGCGGCTCATGTATTACTCGCTGGAAGTCCGCCCCTACGCCCTGCTGATCCTGCTGACGCTGTGCCATGCGTTCTTGGCAATCGACCCGGCGGCGTCGCGCAAAGGGGCAGCCCGCCGGCGGGGCCTCGTGGCCAGCGCCGCATTTGTTCTTCTGGGGGCGACGCTCTTCTGGCTGCATTACACGGCGGCGCTCTACCTGGTCGCGGTCTTTTTGTTCGCGCTTGGGATGGGAACGCTCGGGCCCGCAAGGCTGCGAACGGTCTATCGGCAGTGGGTGGTCGCTCTGGTCCTCACGGCGGCGCTGACGCTGCCGGCCGTTCCGCACGTGGCGGCGATCGCCGCGCGGCGGCGGTTGTGGCAGGCGTTCATCCCGCAGCGGGATTTTGGCTTCGCCGTCTGGGGCGGGTTGGCGCCGTTGGACTGGTGTTTGCTGGTCCCGCTGCTTCTTGTCCTGCTCGCCGTCGGTGGATTTGCGATCCGCCGCTTCTTCGGGCAACGTCGGCGGCGCAACCAGGGCGCCAATGGAAGGCTGGGGCCGATTTGGCGGCGGGTGGCCCGACGATTCCGTAATCGTCGTTTTGTGTGGACGGGGATTACCGTCTGGTATGTTGTCCCCGTGTTGTCGGCCTGGCTGGCGACCACGTTGGATTTCGCGCCCCTTTTTTATCCCCGTTACCTTCTGACGGTCGCGCCCGCCCCATTGCTCGCGGGGGGGCTGCTCATGGGTTTGCCGCCGCTGGCCTGGCAGCGGGGGGCCGTTGCAGTCGTTCTGGTGGTTGCGGCGATCGCGTTTCGCTTGCCTTCGCCGAGCCTGGACGCTGCGGGGCTAACGTGGCGGCCAGTGGTTCGCAGCAACGAGCGATGGCGGCAGGCCATTGCGGCGGCGCCAAGCGATCGCCCCGCCTTCGTGCAGGCCGGCCTGATTGAAACTGACGAATTCGCCAATGCACGGCTCGCGGCCGATCCCTACGCTTCTTACCCGGTAAGAACGAAGCTCTACGCGTTTCCGCCGGAGCGGATCGCCGCGGCCTTGCCTACCCGGGGAGACTACGGGGCCGCAATCTCGCCCAAGGCGTTACATTGGGTCCGCGAAAGCGGGGGAGCGGTTCTCATCACGCGGGTACGGGGTCAGGGGGCGAGAGTCGCGGCCGCCCGCCTGGCCGACGCCCTCCGAAAGCGCGGCGCCGTGGTCAACGTGACGCAGGTCCGGCGATTCGGCGGCGTGACGGTGGTTGATCTGGGGGCGGCGCCCCGATGAATGGGCCCGCAAGACCGCCGCCGGCGCGCCCGTTCCATCCGCCTTCACCGGATCGGTCTCCTGGAAGAAAGCGGGACGCGGCGGCCGCTCGCCACTTCACGACCCGAGGGCGAGAATGGTATAGTGATCTGTGGCGTGATATACTTGAAGTGAGGCTTTGCCATGAGTCCACGCTTCCGGGTCGTACTGGCGGCGCGGCGTCGGAGCCTCTCGTCCCTTCGGAACATTTCGGGCATCTGCCTTACCGGGCAGCAGTTTTTCTCGGGCTATTAACCACCTTGGCGCCAAACGCGGTTCCGGCGATTCGCCGGCCTTCGCATGCCAAACCAGAACGTCAAGACGTTCGTCGATCTTGTCCGCCGCAGCGGGCTGGTGGAAGAAGACCGGCTGGCTAGAGCCCTGGCGGACTTCAAGGACCGGCACGGCGGCCAATTGGTCGACGACGTGGAAGCGCTCGCTGAGTTCATGATCGATGAGGAGCTCATCACCACGTGGCATCGCGACAAGCTCTACGACAAGAAATACAAGGGCTTCTTTCTCGGCAAATACCGGCTGCTGTCGTTGATCGGTTCCGGCGGCATGAGCAGCGTTTATCTGGCCGAACATATGCTGATGAAGCGGCGGGTCGCCATCAAGGTGTTGCCGCGCAGCCGCGTGAACGATTCGTCCTACCTCGGCCGCTTCCACCTGGAGGCCAAGGCGGCCGCCCAACTCGATCACCCCAACATCGTGCGGGCCTTCGACGTCGATAATGACGGCGATACCCATTACCTGGTAATGGAATACGTCGAAGGGCAGGACCTGCAACAGATCACGCGACCGGGGCGGCTGCTCGATTTCGACGCGGTCGCCCGCTACATCATGCAGGCCGCCGACGGTCTCCAGCACGCCCACGACAACGGCCTGATCCACCGGGACATCAAACCGGCCAACCTCCTCATCGACCGCAAGGACGTCCTCAAAATCTTGGATATGGGCCTGGCCCGTTTCTCTGACGACGACGCGGCCTCGCTGACCATTCAGCACGATGAGAACGTGCTGGGCACCGCCGACTATCTTTCTCCCGAACAGGCCCGCAACAGTCACGAAGTGGACGCCCGGGCCGACATTTACAGCCTGGGCTGCACGCTTTACTTCTTGCTCACCGGGCACGCGCCGTTTCCCGAGGGAAGCCTTGCCCAAAGGATCGCCAAGCATCAAACCGAAATGCCAGGGGATATCCGGCAAGATCGCCCCGACTGCCCGGTCGAGCTGATCAACATCTGCAAGAAGATGATCCTGAAGCGGCCGGAGCGGCGTTTTCAATCGGCGGCGGAAGTGAGCGCCGCGATGCGCCAGTTCCTGGCCAGCCGCGGACAAAAGGTGGAGGGCGCCGGCAGCAGCGGCGGCAGCGGTCGCCTGGCGGCCGCGGCGGCCGCCGGCCGGGCGATCGCGCAGCGCAAACGGGCCGAATCCGTCGCCCGACGCGGGACGGGAGGCAGTGGCGGCGGGGCGGGCGGCCACGACGGTCCCGCCGGTCGCGGCAACGGCCGCCACGGCGACAGCGGCAGCCGCCGCAAGCCCCCGGCCAACACGCCCGACTCCGGACGGATGGCGGCCCTGGAGGACACCGTGTCGGACCGCAAACCGGGAACGGTCAAGGGGATCGATACGGGGCGCGGCCCCGGGCCCGGTTCTGGGAAACGCGGCAAGGGCGGATTGCCGATCGCCCGACCGCTCGAATCGGACGTCGAAGACCGCGACAGCAGCGCGCTGGACCTGGACATCAAGACCGAGCCCAGCGCCGGCAGCGGCGGAATCATCACTTCCGACGAATACCAGTCGATCACCGAGTGGCGGCGGCAACGCATGGGCCGCCGCGAACGAGCCCCCATTTGGGTTTGGATTGTATTGGTGGGAGCCGGCCTGGTGGTCGTGCTGGTCGCGGTCCTGCTCGCCATCTTCACCGGCGGCGATGACCCGCAGGAAGAGAAGAAGAAGCCGAAGCCGGAACGCGAGGCGTCGTACGCGGCCCCCGTCGAACCCGGCTCTCCCGCCGCGTCCTCTGGCGTGCCCCCGCGTCGTGGCGTCTAATCTTGTTGCTTTCAGCCGGTTCTCTCAGCGGAAAACACCATGATTGTCGTAATGAAAAAGGGCGCCTCGCCCGAGCAGGTGCGGCGCGTCTCGCAACGGATGGAAGAACTCGGCCTGAAGGCCCATGTCATCGTCGGCACGGAACGCACCGTGGTGGCGGCAGTAGGGGATGAGCGGCTGGTCTCCCGCGAGTCGCTCGAGGTCGGAAGCGGCGTGGACGACGTTCTGCCGATTCTGGCGCCGTACAAAATCGCTTCCTTGGAAGTAAAGCCCGATCCCACGGAGGTCCAAGTTCTCGATTTTCGCGCGGGCGCCGGCGCCATAGGCGTGATCGCCGGACCGTGCAGCGTCGAAAGCGAATCGCAAATTCTCGCGTCCGCGCGGGCCGTCAAGGCGGCCGGCGCCAAGGCGCTCCGCGGCGGGGCCTTCAAACCACGGACCAGCCCCTACAGCTTCCAGGGGCTAAAGGAAGCTGGCCTGAAAATGTTGGCGGACGCCCGCGACGAGACGGGCCTGGCCGTCGTCACGGAAGTCCTCACGCCGCAGGATGTGGACCTTGTGGCGAACTACGCCGACGTGCTGCAAATCGGCGCCCGTAACATGCAGAACTACCGCCTGCTCGAAGCGGTCGGCCAAACGCCCCGTGCCGTGCTGCTCAAACGCGGCCCGGCCGCCACCATGGACGAACTCCTGCTGGCCGCCGAATACATCCTCAACGAGGGCAACCCGAACGTGATGCTCTGTGAGCGCGGTATCCGCACGTTTGAAACGCATACCCGATTCACGTTGCCGCTGGCGACCGTCCCCTATCTCAAACGGAAGACGCACCTGCCGGTGATCGTCGATCCCAGCCACGGCACCGGCCACGCGTACATGGTGGCCGACATGGCCCTGGCCGCGATCGCCGCCGGCGCTGACGGCCTGATTGTCGAGGCGCACCCCGACCCGGAAAAGGCCCTCAGTGACGGCTACCAAAGCCTTGACTTCGAGCAACTTCAGGACATGATGGCCCGCTGCCGCAGGGTGGCGGCGGCAGTGGACCGGCTGATGGCATAGCCGCCTTTCGCTCCGCGAAAGGACGCCTCTGGCGTGCGCGTGGAGCCAGGCCGCGCTGTCGCTCTCGCAAGGCGATCAGAGCACCCCCTTGGTGCTCGGCACGCCGGTTTGCCGCGGGTCCATTTCCACCGCCATTCGCAGGGCGCGGGCGGCGGCTTTGAAGATCGCCTCGACGATGTGGTGGCTGTTGCGGCCGTAATGCAGCAGGATGTGCAGATTGCACGCCGCGTTCATCGCGGCGCCCCGCCAGAAGTCGTGCACGAGCTCGCTGTCAAACTCGCCGATCTTGGCGGTGGGAATGTCGGCGGTCAGTTCCAGGGCAAAGCGGCCGCCTAAATCCACCGCCACGGTCACCAGCGATTCCTCCATCGGCAGCGTGAAGTGGCCGTAACGGCGGATGCCGGTCTTGTCGCCCAGGGTCTGGGCGATCGCCTGACCCAGGCAGATGCCGACGTCCTCGACCGTGTGGTGCTGGTCCACGTGCAAGTCGCCCTGGGCCTTCACGGTCAAATCGAAGGCGCCATGCCTGGCGAACAGCTCGAGCATGTGATCGAAGAAGCCGACGCCGGTCGCAATCCCGGCCTCTCCCTCTCCATCGAGATTGAGGATGAGTGTGATGTCGGTCTCGCTGGTCTTGCGATGGATTTCGGCGGTGCGCATGGGCTGGCCAGGCTGTTGATCGGTGGATTTTATTCACCACAGAGGACACAGGGTTCCACAGAGATTTGTAATACCCTTTGCCGATTTTCTGTGAAACTTTGTGCTCTCTGTGGTAGCTCGCTTTTTGTTTGCGTCTTCTTCGGTCTCGCCTTCAGGTTACGCCGCGAGCGGCTTGAGCACCGTCAGCAGCGCGTCGATTTGTTCGTCCGTGCCGACGGAGATACGCAGCCCGTCGCCCCAGTCGGGGAAGTCCATGTATCTTACCAGGATACGCTCTCGCTTGAGTTGTTCGTAGAGCGGCCTCAGCGGTCGCGCAAAATGGGTAAACCAGACGAAGTTGGCCTGGCTGGGCGGCGACTGAAAACCCAGCGAGTTCATTTCCCCGGTCAGCCGCGCCCGCGTGGCCAGCACGCGGCGGCGGTTTTCCGCAAGCCACGCCTGGTCGGCGATGGCGGCGGTCGCCGCGGCGATGGCCAGGGCGTCGCAGTTGTACGAATCCTTCACGGCCGCCAGTCGGTCGATGATGTGCGGCTGTGCGACGGCGAAGCCGAACCGCAGTCCGGCCAGCGCGTACGACTTGCTCATGCTCCGCGTGATGATCACCTTGTCGTTCTGCCGGACCAGGTCGAGGCAGTCGCGATCCGCGAAGTCCACGTAGGCCTCGTCCACCACCAGCGGGCACGGTAGCCGCTCGGCCAATTCCGCAACCGCCGTGCGGCCTAGCAGCGTGCCGGAAGGGCTGTTGGGGTTCGGCAGAAACGCCAGCCGCAGCTTGGCGGCCGAGGCGGAGAACTCCGGCGGCGGCGTCCAGTCGGGATGGAAGGCGACTCGCTCGGTGACGGCACCCTGAATGTCCGCCAGCGTCGCATAGAGCGGGTAGCTCGGGAAACCGATCCGCATCGTCTCCCCTTCGCCGACAAACGCCCGCATCAAGATCGTGAGGATGTCGTCGCTGCCGTTGCCGCAAAGAATCCAATCGGGCTCCACCCCCAACACCTCGCCCGCCTGAATGCGAAAGGCCGTGGCCGTCGGGTCCGGGTAGCGCTCCAACCGGGCGGCGGCCTCGACGATCGCCGGCAAGACGTCGGGCGGCGGCGGATACGGGTTCTCGTTGGTGTTGAGCTTGATGAATTTCCCGGCCTGGGGCTGCTCGCCGGGAACGTAGCCGGACAGGGCGTCGATGTTGGGGCGGAAGTAGCTCATTCGCTCACTCGAATATCCACGCTCTGCCGATGCGCGGTTAGCCCTTCCTTGTCCGCGATGCAGGCGACGTGCGGGGCCAGTTCTGCAAGGTCCCGCTCGCTGCATGCGATCACGCTGCCAGCCCGCAGGAAATGGTTGACATTCAAGCCGCTGGCGAAGCGGGCCGAGCCGCCGGTCGGCAGCACGTGCGAGGGACCGGCCGCGTAATCCCCCACCGCCACCGGCGAAAACGGTCCCAGAAAGGCCGCTCCGGCACACGGAATCTTCTTGAGCAGCGCTTCCGCATCGGCGGCGGAAATATGGAGGTGTTCCGGCGCCATCTCGTTGGCGATGCGGCAGGCCTCGTCGGCGTCGCGAGTGAGGATGAAGGCCCCGAAATCCTCCAGCGCCTGCCGGGTAAGATCGCCGCGGGAAAGCGTATCGACCCGTTCGTTCACTTCCTTCAGCGTGTTGTCGAGTGTCGCCTTGTCCCAGGTGATGAGCACACTGGCGCCGGGGGAGTGCTCCGCCTGGGCGAACAGATCGAGCGCTGTCTGGGCGGGGTCGCACGTTTCATCCGCGATAACCACTACTTCGCTCGGCCCTGCGATCGCGTCGATCGCCACGTCGCCGTACACGAACTTCTTGGCCAGCGCCACAAACAGATTGCCCGGCCCGACGATGATATCGACCGGCGGCATCCCGTCCACGCCATACGCCAAAGCCGCCACTGCCTGGGCCCCGCCCGCCCGATAGACCTCCTTCACGCCCAGTTCGTAACATGTGGCCAGCAGATCCGGGTTGTTGGCGCCAAACGGCGTGGGCGGCGCAACGACCGCCAATTCCCGCACGCCCGCCGCCTGGGCCGGGACCGCCGTCATCAGCACTGTCGACGGATAGGCGGCGGCCCCGCCCGGCACGCAAAGCCCGGCCCGCGACAGCGGCGCGTAACGCTGGGCCAGATACCCGCCGCCGGGCAGCTCCACCCGTACGTCTTTGTTCAGAATCGCTTCTTGGAAGCGCAGGATGTTGGCGGAAACGGCCCGCACGCTTGCGAGAAACTCCGGGTCCGCGGCGGCGTGGGCGGCGGCGAGGTCCGCTTCGCTCACCCGCAGTGTTTTGGCCGTGATATCGGTCGCGTCGAGCCTCCGCGTGTATTCGAGCAAGGCGGCCAGGCCACGGTCCCGGACGTCGTTGCAGATATGCTCGACCACTTGCCTCGGTTGGAGCGGCCGACCGAAGACCTCGACGGTCTTCCTGCGGCCGGCTTCGCTGACCAGGTCGCCGCGGGGGCTGAGTCGCTCGCGCAGCTCCGCAAGTTGCGCCAGGACGTCATCGTGGCGGGTATCAATGCGGGTGATGTTCAGCGGTTCAGGCATGGGCGATCGCCGCCCCTCGCGGCGGAACGTTGGTAACCCCCTGCATCGTAGAGAATTCCCGCGGTCCTTCGTAGTAGGCTACGCCGTTTAACCCTGAGCCGTAGGCGAAGTAAATGGCGACAGCAGAGGGCGAGGCTCGCGTCGCCTGCGGTTTGTGGTTAAACGCGGGCGAGGCGGATGCGGCCATGCGGCAGGCACACCCGGCGCCTGGGAGAGCCGGAACCTACCGCTGCCAAACGGTCGTGCTGCCGGGCAGATATTGCGAAGTGCCACCGGGAAGAGGACAACTGCCGCCGCTGCACCCGGCGGCGGCGGGCGCGTCATACGCGGCGCCAAGACTCCGCTCGCGCATGCTGTAATACGAATCGGCGGCGCTCGCGTCGCGGCTCGCCACCTCGTTCGCGGTCGCGGCGGATGCGGGTTCTTCGTAGTTCACACCGCGGTACAGGCTGCGGCCATCGTCGTAACCGCCGTAGCCGCCGTAGCCGCCGGACGGCGTGTCGTCGTTTCCTTCGCGGCCAACCGCGGGCGAGACGCCGCGATAGGATGCGCCGCCAGCAGGTTGGTATCCGCCCTCGTCCCGATCTTCACCGTAGTAAGCGGAATCGCCGCTGTTCCCATAGCCGGCCGGCGTGGTGTAGCGATCATAGCCGCCTCGCGTGTCGCGCGGGGCATACGATTCGGCGGCCGAGCCTCCGTATGCGTCGGGATCATACCGGGACGCCACTCGATCGCCGTATTCCGCCGGCGCGCGGCTCGCCGAAGCGTAGCCGGGACCGCCCTCTCGCGAGGCCGGCGCGTCCGCGTAGTCGCCCCGGTATCCGTCGTTTCCACCGGATGCGGCTCGGCCGTACGAAGTCGCCCCTTCACCGTCGAGCGCGAGACGGTCATACGCCGGGGCGCCGGTGTCCGGGTATCCCGGCGTCGTCTCCCGGCCGAGTTCCGGTTGTGTGGACGCAAACGTCGGAGGAGGCGGCAAGTCCGGATTCTTGTCCTTATCGCGCTTCCACCAGCTCAGCATGTCCACCTTTGGCAGCGAGGGCGCGTGGGCCCAACTGCCCATCTTCGTGGAGGCGCAGCCGACGCCTAGGATTGCCACGGCAGCGGCGGCGCAAGATAGGAACAAAGCACGAAAGCGAATGGCTCGCATCGACGACATCCTTGTGCGATCGCGAAATACTGGGCAAAACAAACGTGTCAGGTGGGCCTGAAGGGCGGCCGGGGCCGCCACTCGCCGAGTTCCTTCTCGGTCAAGCGCACACCTTTTGCTGGTTTTCTCTCTGTATCGGGCAGTACAATCCGTACAATTAGCCAAACTGGAAAAGTCTCCCCAAAACCAAGCGGCGAGAACCGTAACAAGCGGACAACCGCCGGTCAATAGCGATTCTTAATGGTGTTAACGTGACCTTGCGCCCGTGGCGATCCGGAAACCCGGAGCAAAGACTTGGCGCGAACCCCGTCGACGCGAACGCCACGCATTTCCGTGTGTGGGCGCCGGGCCGCCGACGCGTCTCCGTCGAACTCTACGAAGCCGGCGACGTCCGCCGACGCCGGATCGAACGCCAGAACGATGGCTACTTCGCGGGGACGCTCACGGGCGTGGGCCCCGGCGCCCGGTATCGGTACGTCCTCGACCACCAAATCTCCCGACCCGACCCCGCCTCCCGCTTCCAGCCGGAGGGCGTGCATGGCCCCTCGCAAGTGGTCGATCCCCACGCGTTCACCTGGACCGACCAGGCGTGGCGAGGCGTTGCCAAGCGGGATCTGGTCATTTACGAACTGCACGTCGGCGCGTTTACGCCGGAAGGAACATTTCGCGCCGCGATCGAGCGACTTCCCAAACTCGTCGCCCTCGGCGTAACCGCCGTTGAACTGATGCCCGTGGCCCAAACGCCCGGCCGTTGGAATTGGGGATATGACGGCGTGAACCTGTTCGCGGTCCGCAACACGTACGGCGGCCCGGACGAACTCAAGGCGTTCGTGGACGCCTGCCACGCTCACGGGCTCGCCGCGTTGCTGGACGTCGTTTACAACCACGTCGGGCCGGAAGGGAATTATCTGGCGGACTTTGGCCCGTATTTCTCCCGCAGGTATCACACGCCGTGGGGTGAGGCCTTCAACTTCGACGGACGCGACACCCGGCCTGTCCGCCAGTTCGTGCTGGAAAACGCGGTCCATTGGCTCGACGAGTATCACCTCGACGGCCTGCGGCTCGACGCGGCCCACTTCATGCTCGACGACAGCAAGCCGTCGATACTGGCGGAAATCCGGCAAGTAGTGACGGAATTCTCGCGGGCCAGCGAACGCGCGCTCCATCTGATCGCCGAGGCCAACGTTTACGACGCGAACTTCGTCGCGCCGCACGACGCCCGCGAGGCGTACGACGCGATTTGGCTCGACTGCCTGATGCACGCAATCTATTCGCACGCTGCGCCCGGCTTGCGGCTTGCCGGCCGGGACTACCGCGGCGCGACCGACCTGCTGGAAGTTCTGCAACACGGCTACCTGTACGCCGGCGTTTCGCATCGCCGCGTGCGGCGGGGCGGTTCGCCGCGAGGAACACGCCCCAAAGGCGACTCACATGCAAGTGGGCGCGACCATCTCGCGTCGTTCGTCACGGCCCTCCAAACGCACGACGGCGTGGGGAACCACCCCGGCGGGTTGCGGCTGCATCACCTTACGTCGAAGGACTTTCAGAAGGCGGCGGCGGCGCTGGCGCTCCTCTTCCCGGGCATTCCCCTAATGTTCATGGGCGAAGAGCACGCGTGCGACGCCCCGTTCCCCTTCTTCGCCGACTTCGAGGACCCGCGGCTAAGGCGAGTCGTGGATAAGGGGCGCAAGCGCGAGTACGCTCAGCACGATTGGGAGCACACGACCTTACCCTCCCATCCCAGATCGTTCCAAAGCGCGAAGTGCCGGGGAGCGGACGCCGACGCCGCGATGTTTTCCTGGTATCAGGCATTGCTCGCCCTGCGCAAGCGCGGCCTCGAGGAAGGCTGGCTCGCGCCCGGCGCCCTGACCGCCAGCCACGACGCGGCGACGGACCTTTTTTCCCTGGGTTACGAACAAAAGGGCGTCACCAGGGCACAGATTTACGCCCGGCTAACGCCGCCGTCTTGCCCACCGACCACGCCATGCGAAATCCCGCTGATCGGGTCGGTCGTTCTATCTTCCCTCCCGGTCGAAACCCGAAACGGCCGCCTCCGCCTGCAACCGAACCACGCGGTGATTTGCTGGCAATAGCCAATCCCCGACGGTGGCTCACTGCGGTCCTGGTTCACGCGCAACTGCAATTTGGCCTGGTTGGCGTTCGTCGTCGGGTGAGGTCGCCCTCGCTGCGCGAACCTCCGCCGCCAACCGACAACCTGCAATAGTGGCAGCGATTTCTGGCGAACTGACACGGTCCGCGTGCCGTACAAAGGTCATTCCTGCCGCGCGCCGGTGGGATTTGCCATGTGGACGATGATGTTCGGTCAGGCCCACGTGTCTGGCGAGCAATCACGTCTGGCGGAACCGAGATTCCCGAAATCGCTGGAAATGTAACCCATTGTGTGGCAAGCATTTACCGCCTAACCCCGACAACCGGACCCAATCTTTCGAATTTTCGGAGAACTTTGTGTTCCGTTGGCGGTTGTCACGCCGGCTACGATTACGCTGGTAGGCAAAAGCCGCTTTGCGCGGGGAAGAACCCAAAACGCGCTCCGAAGGAATCGGACGAAATTGACCGCGGTCATGTAGGTAAGCTGTCGCCGCGGGGGAGGTAGAACGATGAAACGATCCGCAGCGTTGGAAAAACTGAAAGAGGTGTTGCTCAAGCGGCGCGACGCCCTCCGTAAGGCCCTGGCCGGCGACCTCAGTTCGCTCAAGGAACTCAGCGAGCAATCGGCCGGCGACTCGATCGACTTTGCGCTCGACTCGGCCCAGGACGAAATCTCGTCCCAACTCGCCGAGATCGAGAGCCGCGAACTGGCGAAGATCGAGGCCGCGCTCGAACGGATGCGCAACGGCACGTACGGCATCTGCGAGATCACCGGCAAGCCGATCCCGCTGGCCCGCTTGCAGGCCCTGCCCTACGCGACGACCCGCGTCGAGGCCCAGCGGGAAGTCGAGCGATATGGCTTTGCCCAAAACGAGGCAAACTACGAGGCCTACGCGGACGTGAATTGACCGGCGGCGTCCCCGGCGTCCAAGTGGCGCCACCTCCTTCTACTGGGCGGCGGTCTCACCCTGCCGCAATTCGGGCTTGAGGTGTGCTCGGGGTCTTGCGCGGCACGGCGACGTCGCCCCAATTGGCGAACCGCCTCGCGGGCGTTATATTCACGGGTTTCCCGCAACCAACACCTCCATCCATTTCCGTAGGCGCACCGATGGCCAAATCAGGCAAGAGACTCAAGAAAGCCAATCACGGCAAGCGTCCCGCCAGCTCCAAGGCCCGCAAGGCCAAGCGGTACGCGATCAAGACGTGACCCGGGCCAGGCCGCCCCGGCCGTTTTGTTCATGACGCCCCGTCGCCCCTGACCCCACGGGACACTCGTTATGGCCTCGCAGCCCCTGTTCAATCCGGCGGATTTTGAAGACGCAAAGATCGTCGCCGACATCGAAGTCATCCGCCGGTACAACTGGCAGCGGTTCGACATGGAGCATCTCACGGCAATCGTGTATGACGAGCCGGAGGTCCTTTGCGTCGGCTACAAGGACACCTCGGATGAGGAGTTCTGGGTTCCCGGCCACATGCCCGGCATGCCGCTGATGCCCGGCGTGATCCAGTGCGAGGCGGCCGCCCAGCTCTGCAACTATCACGTTGGCAGGCACAAGCTGATGGGGGATATGACGATCGGCTTTGGTGGGATGGACGAAATCCGGTTCCGCGAGCCGGTGCTGCCGGGCGACCGGCTAGTCATCGGGGTGAAGCTCGAAAAAATCCGCAAGGGCCGCATGAGCATCGCCCGATTCCAGGGCTATGCCAACAACAAGCTCGCCGTCGAGGGACGGATCATCGGCGTGCCGTTGCCCGTGGAAGCGCTCAAAGAACACATCGCCAGACGGCAGGCGGAATAACCCCGACCAGTGGTCGGGGCTAAGGACCATGGGCCGCAGAGCGCTTCGCAAGGTTGATCCGCGTGTTGATCTCTCGCCGATTCTGCGGAAGGCGGAGACGCTGCCTGCGCGGTTCGATCACGCCGCCCTCTTCCCTGCGGCGGCCGGCGCCGAGCGGCCGCTGGAGATCGAGGTCGGCAGCGGCAAAGGGCTGTTTATTTCCACAGCGCCAAAGCAGCACGGTGAGCGGGATTTTCTGGGCATCGAGATCGCCCACAAGTACGCGGAATACTCCGCCTTTCGCATCGCCCGTCAGGGCCTGACGAACGCCAAGATGATCGACGGTGACGCCGTGCAGCTTTTCCGCATGTGGTTTCCCGACGCCTGCGCGGCCGCGGTGCACGTCTACTTCCCGGACCCGTGGTGGAAGGCCCGCCACCGCAAACGCCGGGTCATGCAACCCGCGTTTGTCAAGGATGTCGAGCGCGTGCTCCGACCCGGCGGCGCGTTGCACTTCTGGACCGACGTGGAAGAATATTTTCGAGAGACGCTTACGCTGCTCGCGGAAGAAACGAACCTAACCGGCCCGGCGCTTGTTCTAGAACAACCACCCGAGCACGATCTCGACTACCGCACCCACTTCGAACGGCGGATGCGGAAGCACGGGCAGGCAGTGTATCGCAGCGAATTCCGCAAGCCAAACGCTGTTTAGCCGGAACTTCCTGTTGTGGTTGTGGCGTATCTTGTTGGGGCGGCTTGGGTTAGGCACGCTGGCCGCGCGCGGGGGCTGTCTACAGGGGGAGGCGCAGGAGGCGAAACGCCTGCGATTGAA
>Ga0180438_10002681_pt1 | contig 28334 bp, 25 predicted proteins | sample SS_ome_12_FD_132455 | JGI IMG/M metagenome (GOLD analysis project Ga0180438, IMG submission 132455) | Hypersaline lake sediment archaeal communities from the Salton Sea, California, USA - SS_3_D_2 metaG | ecosystem: Environmental > Aquatic > Non-marine Saline and Alkaline > Hypersaline >...
CGGCCGCTTTTCCACGATTTTCGCGGCCTGGGCACACAAGAGGTTTCGATCTTCGAGGAGCATTTTTACGTCAATTGCCCCAGAATCCAAGGGCCAAACGTCTTTTGGGACGCGCACTAGCTAGGCCCGACAGCGCCCCAGGAACTGCCACGGCAGACGCGAGATTTCGCAGAATTTGGGCCGGATGGATCGTCTGCGGGAGATGCCTCGTAATACTTCGCGCCGTACCAATCGGAACACCACTGGGCCGCATTGCCGTGCATGTCGTAGAGGCCGAAGGCGTTGGGGCGGAAGCGACCTACCGGCGAGGTGAACACGTAGCCGTCAACGCCGTGAATTGCCGAGTCCTCCAAATGGGGAAATCTCGCCTTGCATGTTGCGTCCAGCACGTTGCCCACCTGCGCCAACTTTTCGGGGTCCTCGCCGTTGTAGAAGCGCGTCGTCGTGCCCGCGCGGCAGGCGTATTCCCACTGAGCCTCGGTCGGGAGGCGGTAGGTCTTTCCCTCCTTGCGGCTGAGCCAGCGGCAGAACTCGGTCGCGTCATTCCAACTCACATTTACCACGGGATGCTCGTCAGTCTGGGCGAAGCCTGTGTTGCGCCAGTTGAATTGGCGGCCTGCCGTGAACTCCTCACCGCCCGGCCCAATGGCGACGCCGACGCCATAGCTCTGTTCGGCGTCCGTCTTGTATGCGGTGTCCTCAACGAACTTTCGGAACTGGCCCACAGTAACGTGGTGAGTCCCCAGATAGAACGGCTTTGTGATCCGCACGCGATGCCGAGGATACTGATCGCCAAAGTGATCTACCCAGAGGCAAGGATCAGCGTAGTCCTTGAACGCGTTGCGCAATTCCTCGGGCGACTCCTTGCTCCCCATCATAAACTCGCCCGCCGGAATAAGCGTGAGCTTCATGCCAATCGAGTTGGTGACGAGCTTTTGAGACTGCCCTGAATCGCGGGTATCAGTTTCCGTGTTATTGGGGTCGCGCTTCTGATTGGGCACCGGCTGCGAGTTGGCGTCCCCGGCCTCGGCCCCGTCGAACTCCGTCCAGATCCCCAGTAAGATCGCGGTGGCGAAGGTCAACAACGCTGTCATGCTAAAGCGCGGCGACTCTCCGGTTATCGAGGAAACCGCTGTTCGTCGTGCAACCAGTCTCACCATTGCAGTCCCAAAGAAGCTGGGGTCAGGCCGGTACTAGGGATTAAGCAATTCCTTCTCCAGTCGTTCGACGGTCCGCTGCAGATGGGCCGTGCCTTGTTCGATACGGTGGCAGGCTCGGCCCACGCCGGCATGGTCGCGGTAGCCGAGGGAAGCGGCCACTGCCGTGGCCGGGTAGCCGAAACGGCGTCGGGCAAGGTAGGCGGCCACGGCCCGGCTGGCGTCGTTGCGGCGACGGCCGGCGACCCAATCGGTCGGATCAGCCCCGAAGTGCGCGGCCACCAGGCCCTTGATCGCCTCCAGCTCCGGCCGAGGGCGCATGCGTGCCAGATCGGGCACGTCGAGGTCGTCGGGCCGCTCGCCCAGGAGCCGGCGGATGCGATCGACAAAGGCCGCCGAGCCCAGCAGCAGCCCGCCCACCGCGACGGCAAACGGTGAGGCCGGCGGCTCCGCCTGCCCTGCCCGCAGGAACCGCCCGTAGGCCCGCCGCGCCTGCGACGCCGCCTTGCCGAACTCCCCCAGCACGCGGCCATAGGTCACCCATTCCAGCCTCCGCGCGCCGCGCACATAGCCCGGGCAACTCCCCCAGGGCCAATCCTCCGGCCGGGCGACCAGACCGGCACGGAACGGGTTCAGGTGCACGTAGCGGCTGACTTCAAGGAAGTAGCCCTGCTCCTCGATCAGGTGGCCCTTGAAACGGCCCTGGAACAGGTGCCCGGCGCGGCGGTGGCGGCGGTTGAAATAGCTGGTGTAGCTCCCGTTGAAGTACTGCATGCCGGCCGAGAGGTTGGCCTCGGGCGTTTCCACGAACAGGTGGTCGTGGTTGTTCATCAGCACGAAGGCGTGCAGTCGCCAACCGTAGGTCTCGACGGTGCGCCGCAGCCAGTCGAGGCGTTTGGAGCGGTCCGCGTCGTCCCGCACGATCGCCCGCCGCTCATTGCCGCGGGACATCACGTGGTACAACGCGCCCGGAAACTCGATTCGCAGTGGTCTCGCCATGCCCACAGCCTACCCGCGGGGCCGTTTCGCCGCAAGGCTTAATCCCTAGTACCGGCCTGACCCCATGGTTCCATGGTTGGTCACCGCACCGCTTTTCAGACGGAGATGCGTTGAGAACGGGATCGACCCGCTATCCCCCCATCCACGCCGGCACCTCGCCGGCCTTGGGGAGCTTGACGATCCAGGCCCCGTGAATGTGCGGCTGGGTGAGGATTTCGGCCAGGGCCTCGGCGGGGGGCTGGGAGTCGAGGGCCAGGACGCCGATGGCCTCTCCGCCGGGCTGGTCGGAGGCCCGGCCCACCGACATCTGGGCGATGTTCACCTGGTGCTTGCCGAAGACGTTGCCCACCTTGCCGATCACGCCCGGCCGGTCGCCGTGGGCGAAAATCATCAGGATGCCGTCCAGGTAGCTCTCCAGCCGGCACTCACCCAGTTGCACCAGGCGCGGCATGTGGGCGCCGAACAGGGCGCCGGAGGCGACCGAGGTCCTCTTTTCGGTCACCACTTCGGCGGCGATCACCGAGCTGAAGTCGCCGATCTCGCTGGTCCGCTCCTCGGAGAGTTCGATGCCCCGTTCGCGCAGGAGCACGCCGGCGTTGACGATGTTGACCTCTTCGGCCATGGCGTGCTCGAGCAGCCCCGCGGCGAACGCGGCCGAGAGCAGGCGCGTGTCCTTGCCGGCCACTTCGCCCTGGTATCGCAGGCGGCAGGCCGTGGGCGGGCAGTGGTCCATCTGCGCCACCAGCAATCCCAGACGCCAGGCGATGTTCAGGTAGCCCCGCAGATCGGCGAGCGTCTTGGGGTCCAGCGGCGACATGTTGACCGACTGCTTGATGGCCCCGGTGGTGAAGAAGTCGATCAGCAGCTCGGCCGCCTCGACGGCCACGTTGGTCTGGGCCTCGGCCGTGCTGGCGCCGAGGTGGGGCGTGCAGAGCACGCCGGGCATCCCGAACAGCGGGCTTTCCGTGCAGGGCTCGGCGGCGTAGACGTCCAGGGCCACGCCGGCGATCTGCCCGCTCGCAAGCCCTTCGGCCAGCGCCGCCTCGTCGTAGATGCCGCCGCGCGCGCAGTTGACTAGGCGCACGCCCTGCTTCATCATGCCGACCTCTTCGGTGCTGATGAGGTTGCGGGTTTCGTCGTTCAGCGGCGTATGCACCGTGAGGTAGTCGACCAGCGGGAGCAGCTCGCGGGCCGAGGCGTAGGTCTCGATGCCCAACTCCTTGGCCCGGGCGGCCGAGAGGAAGGGGTCGTAGCCCACCACGCGCATGTCCATGGCCCGGGCCCGCTCGGCCACGGCCTGGCCGATTCGCCCTAGCCCGACGATCCCCAGCGTCTTGCCGGCGAGCTGGGTGCCCATGAACTTCTTGCGGTCCCAGCGGCCCTCGATCAGGCTTTGGTAGGCCGGGTGGACGTTGCGCGAGAGCCCGAGCATCAGGGCGATGGTGTGCTCGGCGGTCGAGATGGTATTGCCGCCGGGGGTGTTCATCACCACGATGCCCAGTCGGGTGGCGGCTTCCTTGTCGATGTTGTCGGTTCCCACGCCGGCCCGGGCGATCGCCCGCAGCCGGTGGTTCCCCTCGAGCACCTCGGCGGTGAGCTTCACGCCGCTGCGGCAGATGGCCCCGTCGAACTCGCGCAGGGCCTCGCGCAGCTCCTTGCCGGCCAGTCCGGTACGGACCTCGTACTCGATGTTCCCGGCCGACGCGAGCAGGGCGAGCCCGTCCTCCGAAAGGTTGTCCAGGACGATGATTCGCGGCATGGTGGTTTTTCCTTCCCGCCACTCCGGCTGGTTCCGAAACGCTCGTGGTGGCCCGATTCATCGGGTGCGGGCCGGGCAAATGCGTGGGAGACCGCATGAATGCGGTCACTACAAACGGCGGTGATCTGTCGTCGGTAGCCTTCCCAACTTAACGCCTGCTGGGAAATCCACAAGTGGAGGCGGCTGGTAAGACACCCAGTACCACAGAGGGGTCGCGCCCGCGCAGCTTGTGGGGCACGGTCCAGCGTGCGCCGCGTTAGGGAAGACCGGCGCCTAACGCAGCGTCTCGGCCGGCCGGTCGACCAGGCGGGTAGCATCGCCCGTAGCGTCGACAGAGGTGCGCAGCGACGAGCGGAGCGAGGCCACGCGCGCGGCGACCTCGGGCTGGAACTGGTTCCGTTCCAGCGAGCGCTCGTAATTGGCCAGGGCCTGCGAGTAGTCGCCCAGGTCCTCGCGGATCTTGCCCAGGGCCTTGTTCGCCCGAGCGTTGTAGGGGTCGATGTTCAGTGCCGCCAGCAGGTGCTCCTTGGCGGCCACGCGGTCGCCGTACTCGTTGGAGAGCCGGGCCAGCTCGATCCGGGCGTCGGGTGAGTTGGGCTGACGCGACGTCCAGCCCTCGAGCAACCGGAAGGCGTCGTCCGTGCGCCCCTGCTCGGCCAATAGCACGGCCAGCCCGCGGTAGCAGTCCACGTGCCCCTCGTCCCGGTCCAGGCACATGTGGTAGTACTGCTCGGCCTGGTCGAAGTGCGACGGGTTGTTCTCGACTTCCCCCAGGCGCTGCCACGTCCGCGCCAGGTTGTAGTAGGCGTCGGCGTTGCTCGGGTCGGCGTAGTTCGCCTCCTGGAACTCGCGCAGCGCCTCTTGGTAGCGGGCCTGCTGGAAGAGGCGGACCCCTTCGGCGTTGCGCCCTTGCGAGCTCAAGCCGCCGCAGCCGGCGCCCAACAGCAACGCGGCCCCCACGAGGGCCGACGCCGGCACTACGCTCCCACGGCGACCGGTTGCGGCCGCGCTGGTCCGGGTGGATCGCAACACGTCACACGCCCCTCAATTCCGAGAAAACCGGCGGCCGGGCCGCCGACTGCGCGGGAGACCGCGCGGGCAAAGGAAAAGCGGCCGGGGAGCATACCGATCCGGCTTCGGCGCGGCAAGGCCGATTTCCCGTTCTAACGAGGGGGCCGCCGTCGTAGCCACAGGCGGCTCGCCTGCGGGAATCGGTTTCTTGGGGCAGGTGTGCCGCCTGTCCCCACGATCTGGGGGGCAGCTTAGCTGGCGGCCGGGGCCGGCTCCGACTCCCCCTCGGCCGCCGGCTCAGGTGCCTCACCCTCGGGGCGCTTCTCGTAGCCGAGCTTGCGGATCACCTCGAGCACCTCGCTGCAGGTGGGGAACATCCGCCCGCTGGCACGCTTGTAATCGTCCATGGCGTTCATGAACTCGATTTCGTCGGGCGTGTAGTCCCGCTCGCAGGTCGTGGGGTCGATCTGCCGGCGGCGGTTGACCTTTGCCCGGCGCTCGATCTTGCGCCGCTCGACGGCCACGGGCACGTTTTTCTTGCGGCGGTCGGGCGTCTTGCGCCGGTCCTTGCCGCCGCGCCGGTCGATCGTGACCGCGCCCTCGGAGGACTTCGACGCCGCCTTGGCCGAAGCTCCCGCCGTCCGACCGTTGGCCGACACCTTCGAGTTGCCGGTGGGCTTGCGCTTGGTGGTCTTTCCGGCGGTCTTGGTCTTGCCGCTGTCGCTCGTCTTTCGCTTCGCCACGGTCGTGTCCTCCGAGGAGTGGGAACGGGTACGCGGGGCTCTTGCCGGCGGCACCTGGGGATGTACCAAGGATACATCACCGTTGCCGAAAAGCACCGAAAAACGGGCTGCGAAGAGGCTGACGCCTGGCCAACGCGCGCGGTCGTGGCAAAGATGCCGGGTAATGCGGATTTTGCCGGCAGGGGGAAGATGAGGGAAGAAGGGACGAAAAAGGGACCGGGTACGTTCTGTGCGAAGCACTCTTCGGACAGTTGAAGGCAAAATATACCTGGTCTCTTTTTCTTACTCGGTGCCGCCGACCGAGTCGTGGACCTCGCGGCAGATGTCGCGGAGCTCGCCGACCGAGGCGTCTTCCAAACGCTTCCCGCGGCGGTCGAGGTGCTCGTTGATCTTCACCGCGGTTTCCTGCATCACGGAGTGGGTCTCCTGGCTGCCGCCTACGAGCAGGAAATTCTTGCCGTGGGTAAGCCGGGTGTGGCCGTCGCAGTTGTCAAAGGCCAGACCGAGAAGGCTGGCCGATTTTTTGGGCGGCTTCGCGGCTTTCACGGGTGGGGCTCGGGGCGGGAGGATGGCCGACGGGGCAGCAAGGAAAGACGGCGCTGTCACGTCTTGTGCGAAACACGCCTCGCGCCGTGCCGACAAAACATGCCTGATCCCTTCTTCGTTGCTCTTCGTTGTCACTTCCGACGGCTCAGGAACTGCTTGAGCACGTCCTGGGCCGCCGCCCGGCTGCTCTCGGCCTGGGGCTTGGGCGTCTCGCCGAAACGCCCCGTCAGCCCGCCCCCCTTCTTTTTCTTTTCCTTCTCCTTCTTCTTCGGCTCGTCGGGGGGCCGGTCGGATTGCTCCGTGTCCTGCTCGCCGTCGATCGCGGTGGTCTGGGTCGCGTCGATGCCCTGCGTGTCGCTCAGCGCCGGGGCGCCGGTCACGGTCTCGTCTTCCTCGCCCAGCAGTCCGAAGATGTCCAGGTCGTCGGCCGAGCCGGCCCGGCCGGATTGTACGGTCCGCGCGGCGGCCTCTTCGAGGCTCCGCACCTTGGGCTTCTTCTTGCCGCCGACCTCGACGGCCAGCTCCACGTCGAACTCCAGGGGGCCGAACCGGAGCCGGTCGCCGTTCTTCAGCTCGTGCTCCGCTCGCACCTGCTCGCCGTTGACGAAGGTGCCGTTTTTGCTGGCGAAGTCACGGACCGCCACGTAGCCGTCTTCCACGAGGATCACCGCGTGGTGCCGGCTGATCTCGTGGCTGGCCGGCCGAAGCTGACAGTCCTCGGCCCGGCCCACGAAGAACTTCGGCCCGGGCACCGGGATCTTCTGACCGGCGTTTTTGCCCCCCAAGACGCTGAGTTTGACGTCCATTGTGTTGCCTCGTTCCCTTAGAAGCCTGCCCCCAAAAAACGCCTGCACACTGCCGCCCGGGCCGGATGGGTGCGACCGGTTCGCCAGGCAGAGCCCGCGGTGACCGTCCGCCGCAAGGCAGCCTGTCGCGTCAGACGTCGCCCCCCCATCGGCCTGCTCCCGCTGAGAATACAGCACAAACAGACCCCATAGTTATGCTAACAGCATCGCTGCCGATAGTAAAGGGTTCTTGGCAGCCGGTCTTTTAGGGGGGGCGGGGGGCGTCGGCCGGCTGTGCCGCCCGGCGCCGGCCCATTGTCCAATCCTCCCGGGCGTAGCGATCCCGCACCAACTGCTCCGCCCGGCGCCGCTCGGCCTCGCAAAGCCCCTGGCGCCGAAACTCGAAGCCGAGGCGTCGGGCAAGGGCTGGGAGCCACGCCTCGGCGAGCTGCTCGGGCGATAAGGCCGCCTCGCGCATGGCCCGCGGCGCGTGGATTTCCGGGGCGGCCTCCGAGAGGCCCAAGAGCACGCTGCCGTGCTGCAGCACCGCTCCGCGGCGGCGCCGCTGGGCGCTGCCCGCGATCTTCACCCCCGCCATCAGCACGTCGCCGGGCGTCCGGCGCGCGAAGCAGAGGAACGGCTCGTCGGCCGCGCTCGACGGCGTGCCCGGTCCGCGCAATGCGGCGGCCAACTGTTGCCCGGAGAGCACGTCGATCAGGCTGCCGTGCACCGCTTCGTAGAGCCGGTCGCGGGCCGCGCCCAGGGGATGGCCGGCGGGCACGACCACGCTGTAGGTCAGCTCGTGGTGGTGGAGGATGGCCCCGCCGCCGGTCAGGCGCCGCACCACCGGGCAGCTTGCACTGGCGTGGTGCGAACGGCGATCGGCCTCCGGCTGAAAATACCCCAACGAGAGCGTCGGCTCCTCCCATTGGTAAAACCGCCACGCGCAGCCGCCCGTCTCGGCCGACCAGTCGAGCAGCACCTCGTCGACCGCCATGTTCCACGCTCCCGGCAGCGGCGGATCGACCAGCAGCCGGCAGTCGGTGGTTTCGGCTTCAGGCGGCGTCGGATCGTCGGCCATTAGGGCGTCCACTTCAGCACGGGTTGACGCGCGGCCCGGACCTCGTCAGGGCGGCTGACCGGCATCGAGTGCGGGGCGTCGTGCAGCCACTCGGGGTCCTCCTCGGTGATCCGGAAGAGCGTTTCGGCAAAGGCGTCGAGCGCGGCTCGGCTCTCCGTCTCGGTCGGCTCGATCATCAGGGCCTCGCGCACGATCAGCGGGAAGTAGACCGTAGGGGCGTGGAAGCCGTGGTCCAGCAGGCGCTTGGCAATCTCCATGGCCGAGATGTCCCGCTCGGCCTTGAGCTTGGCCGCCGAGGCCACGAACTCGTGCATGCAGCGGTCGCCGTGCGGCACGGGCACGATGTGCTTCAAGCGGCTCAGCAGGTAGTTGGCCCCCAGCACCGCCCGCTCGGCCACGCGGCGCAACCCCTCGGGCCCGTGCGTCAGGAGGTAGCAGTACATTCGCACCAGCACGCCCGTGTTGCCGAAAAAGCTCCGCACGCGCCCGATCGACCGGGGGCGATCCTCGTCGAGCCGGTAGGTGTCGCCGTCCTTGACCACCACCGGCGAGGGCAGGTAGGGGCCCAAGTCCTCGCGCACCGCAATGGGCCCGGCGCCCGGTCCGCCGCCGCCGTGGGGGCCGGAGAACGTCTTGTGCGGGTTGAAGTGCATCAGGTCGGCCCCGAAATCGCCGGGCCGCGTGACCCCCATGATGGCGTTCATGTTCGCCCCGTCGAGGTACACCAGCCCGCCGGCCTCGTGGACCGCCTGGGTGATTCGCCCGATGTCCTTCTCGAACAGGCCCAGGGTGTTCGGGTTGGTAATCATGAAGACGGCCGTTTGCTCGTTGACCTTGGCGGCAAGGTCGTCGACATCGACCAGCCCCTCGGGCGTGGCCTCGACGGCGACCGCACGGAAACCGGCCATGGCGGCGCTGGCCGGGTTGGTGCCGTGGGCCCCCGAGGGGATGAGCACCGTGGTCCGCTTCTCGCCCCGATCGCGGAAGTACGCGGCGGCCACCAACAACGCCGTCATTTCGCCATGGGCCCCGGCCGCCGGCTGGAGCGAAACGGCCGGCAAGCCCGCAATCTGGCCGAGCATTTCCTGGCACTCGTAGAGCACACGGAGCAATCCCTGGAACGTCGGCTCGGGCTGGTAAGGGTGGACGTCGGCTATGCCCGGCAGCGAGGCCAGGCGCTCGTTCCGCTTGGGGTTGTACTTCATCGTACAGGAGCCCAGCGGATAGAAGTGGGTATCGACCGACATGTTGAGCGTCGAGAGGTTGACGAAGTGGCGGACCACCTCCGGCTCGGAGACTTCCGGCAGCGGCGGCGGTCCGTCGGCCAGCGCCCCGGCGGGGAGCAGCTCATCCAGCGCGCGCTCGGGCACGTCGCACGCCGGCAGGTGGACAGCCGACGCCCCCGGCTTGGAGAGCTCGAACAGGAGGTCGGTCGATTGGGTGTTTCGCATTATATCATGCGCTTCAACGATTCGTGCTAATCACTTTGTAAAGCCGCGACCAGTGGTCGCGGGAACGACGGACCGCGACCACTGGTCGCGGCTTTACATGCAGCGTTACATGCAGCATCCCCCCAGCCGGTCGACGTCCTCTTTCGTCCGTTTCTCGGTAACCGCCACCAGCAGGCCGTCGGCCAGCTCGGGATACCACCGCCGCAGCGGCACGCCGGCGAATATGTTGTCATCGAGGGCTTTGGCGAGCAGACCGTCCACGTCGCCGTCCTCGACGCGGACGACGAACTCCTTAAACGTCGGCCGGTCGAACGCCGGGGAGATCGTCCTCGCGGCGGTCAGTCGCTCCAGGGCATACCGGGCCTTGCGCAGGCACAGCTCGGCCACCTGACGCATTCCCGAGGGCCCCATGAGCGCCAGATAGACCGCCGCGCGCAGGGCCAGCAGTCCCTGGTTCGTGCAGATGTTGCTGGTGGCCTTCTCGCGGCGGATGTGCTGTTCGCGGGTTTGCAGGGTCAGGACGAAGCAGCGGTTGCCCCGGCGGTCGACCGTTTGCCCCACCAGCCGGCCCGGCAGGCGGCGCATGAACTGCTCGCGGCAGGCGAGGATTCCCAGGTACGGCCCGCCGAAGCTCATCGGGCTGCCGAGCGACTGCCCTTCGGCCACAACGAGGTCGGCCCCGTAGTCGCCCGGCCGTTTCAGAATCCCCAGGCTGATCGGGTCGACCACCACGATCAACAGGGCCCCGGCCCGGTGCGCGATCTCGGCGACGGCATCGACTTCCTCGAGACAGCCGAAGAAGTTGGGGTGCTGTACGACCACGCAGGCGGTTTCTTGGTCCACGGCGGCTTCGAGCTCTTCGGGCACAATCGCGCCCGGGGGCGTTGGCACTTCGACCAGCTCGGTATCGAGGTTGGTCAGGTAGGTGCGGAGAACCTGGCGATACTCGGGATGGACGCTCCGCGCGACAACCACCCGGCCGCTCCGCCGCGTGGCGGCCAGAGCCATCAGCACGGCCTCGGCCGTGGCGCTGCCGCCGTCGTAGAGGCTGGCGTTCGAGACGTCCATGCCCGTGAGCTGCGCCACGAGCGTCTGGTACTCGAACATCGCTTGGAGCGTGCCCTGGCTGGCCTCGGGCTGGTAGGGGGTGTAGGCAGTGTAGAACTCGCCCCGGCCGGCGATCGTGTCGACCACCGCGGGAATGAAGTGGTCGTAGCTCCCGCCGCCCAGGAAACAAACGGCCTGCCCGGCCGGCAGATTGCGCGCGGCCAGCTCGGACATAAGGGCCGAAAGCTCCAGCTCGCCCATGGCCGGGGGCACGTCGAGCGGCCGTCCCAAGCGCAGTTCCGCCGGGATCGACTCAAACAGCTCCTCGATCGATCCTACGCCGATCGCCTCGAGCATCGCCCGTTCGTCATCCGGAGTGTTGGGGAAGTAGGGCATGGGGGCTCAGCTCTCGGCCTCCTCCTCGCACTGCTTCTTATACGCCGCCGCGTCGAGCAGGTTGGCTAGTGCCGACTCGTCGCTGAGCTTGATCTTCACCAGCCAGCCGGCGCCGTAGGGGTCGTTGGAAAGCGTTTCCAGCTTGTCGGCGATTTCCGTGTTGACCTCGACGATCTCGCCGTCGACCGGGCTGTAGAGGTCGCTGACGGCCTTGACCGACTCGACCTCGCCGAAGGGCTGCCCGGCCTCGGCCCGGCGCCCCACCTCGGGCAGGTCGAGGAAGACCAGGTCGGTCAGGGCCTCCAACGCGAACGCCGAGAGCCCCACGGTGGCCAGCTTGCCGCCGGCCGGGTCATCTTCGAGGCGGACCCATTCGTGCGTCTTGGCAAACAGCAGGTCGTCGGGCGTCACTGGTTGGCTCCTTTCTTCTTCTGGCGGCGGTAGAAGGGTAGTTTGACCACCCGGGCCGGCTCGCGGCGCCCGCGAATCTCGATCTGAAGCTCCGTGCCCGGCTCGGCGTGCGGCGGCGGCAGGTAACCCATGGCAATCGACTTGCGGAGTGTCGGGGCGAACGTGCCGCTGGTGACTTCGCCGACCGGCTCCCCGCCGACGAGCAGCGGGCAGCCCTGCCGGGCGATCCGCCGGCCGGGCAATTCCAGGCCGACCAGCGTCCGGTCGCGCGGGGCGGCCTCGATCTCTCTCAGCGCGTCCCGGCCCGGGAAATCGTAGCCGGTCAGGTAACAGGCGTACTCCAGTCCGGCCTGGAAGGGGTTGATCTGCTCGCTCAGCTCGTGGCCGTAGAGCGGCATGCCGGCCTCGAGCCGGAGCGTGTCGCGGCTGCCGATGCCGGCCGGCACGACGCCCAGCGGCTCGCCCCACTCGAGGATCGCCCGCCACACGCCCTCGGCGATCGGGGCCCCCACGCTCAGCTCGAAGCCGTCCTCGCCGGTATAGCCGGTGCGGCTGATGATGCCCCCCTGACGCTGGGCGGCGGGGTGGAGGATGCGGACCTGGGCCCCGCGGTAGTAGCGCATGCTCTTCAAGTCCTCGTCCACCAGCGGCTGCAAGAGCTCGACGCTCCGCGGCCCCTGCACGGCGAACATGGCCCAGAGCGCGGTCACGTCGGTCCAGACCACCTCGTGGCCCGGCCGCTCGGCCCGCTCGCGGGGCAGGTGGTCGGCGATCCAGCGGACGATCCGCGCCCGGTTGGCCGCGTTGACCACCAGGACGTAGTAGGGCTGGCCGTAGTCGTTGTGGTAGTGGCCCACCAGCACGTCGTCGAGGATGCCGCCCTGGTCGTCGGTCACGAGCGAGTAGCGGATCTGGTTGTCGTCCATGTCGGCCACGCGGCGGGTCAACAGCTCGGCCAGAAAGACCGGTGCCCCCGGCCCCTCGAAGCGCAGGCGGCCCATGTGCGAGATGTCGGCGATCCCCACCCGCTCGCGGATCGCCCGGTGTTCCTCGATGATCGAGGTATACTGCACCGGCACGCTCCACCCGGCGAAATCGACCATGCGCCCGCCGTGGTCGCGGTGCCAGGCGTAGAGGGGGCTTTGCAGGGCGGACTCGTTCAAATCGGTCATCATTCCCCTGGGCGAAAAACCGATGGCCGATGCGCGCGGTCGCTCGCGCTAACCGGGGCAATCAGCAACACATTCGCCGAATTGTACCCCGGTACGGCGCTGCCCACAATCGGGCCGCGCAGCATCTTCTGCCCGCTAACGCCGCCGCTTCCCCTTCCCGCGTCGCTCGGTACGCTCGGGGCTCCTCCGGCCTCGGCCCTTCTGCCCGCCGCGCGGGCGCTCGGGCGGCGGGGAGGGGGCCCGGCCGGTGCGGCGCACGGCCGGCGTGCCGGCCAGGCGGAAGTCCAGCTCGCGGCGCTGAAGGTCGACGCGCGAAACGGCAACGCGCACCACGTCGCCCAGGCGGTAGGCGTTGCCCGAGCGGTGGCCGACCAGCGAGTGGGCCGCGCGGTCGTAGCGGTAGTAGTCGTCGCTGAGCGACTCGACGTGGACCAGACCTTCGGCCGGCAGCTTGAGCCCCTGGACGAACAGCCCAAAGCTCTCCACGCCGGTCACCACGGCGTCCATCTCCTCGCCGATCCGTTCGCTTAAGTAGCTCAAGAGTTTCAGCTTCGTCAGCTCCCGCTCGGCCGTTTCGGCCCGCCGCTCCCGGTCCGAGCAGTGCTGGCCCAGCAGGACCAGCTCGTCGTAGTCGTTCCGCGGCTTGCGCCGGCTCAGGTGGGCGTCGATCAGCCGGTGTACGGTCAGGTCGGGGTAACGGCGTATCGGCGAGGTGAAGTGGCAGTAGCACTCGCTGGCCAGCCCGTAGTGGCCCTCCTCGACCGGGCTGTAATGCGCCTGCTGCATCGACCGCAGCACGGCGTAGTTGACCGCGTGCTCCTCCGGCCGGCCGCGCACGGTGTCCAGGAGCGTCTGCAGCTCGAAGCGGCTTTGCAGGCTATCGACCTTCAGCCCCAGCTCGCGTACGAACTCGGTGAGCGTCTTGAGCTTGCGCGGGTCGGGCGACTCGTGGACCCGGCGCAGAAAGAACCACTCGCGCTCGGCCAGCAGGTCGGCCACGGCCTCGTTGGCCGCCAGCATGAACTCCTCGATGATCTGGTGGCTTTCGGTGTGCTCGACGACCCGGGCCCCGGTTACCCGGCCCTGGCGATCCAGCTCGATCTTCAGCTCGGGCATCGACAGCTCCAGCGCCCCGCGCCGGACCCGGCGGCTGCGCAGGATCATCGCCAGCTCCTGCATTCGTCCCAATAGCTCGAAAACCTTTGCCCCGAGCTTCTTTCGCCACGGCCCGGGGTCGGCCAGGAACTCGTCGACCTGCTCGTAGTTGAGCCGCTTGTTGCTCTTGATGGCGGCCGAGCAGAGCTCGACCCCCACGCGCTGCCCCTCGGCCGTCAGCTCGATCAGGGCCGACTTGGTGTACCGCACCTTGCGCGGCTGGAGGCTGGCCAGGCTGTTCGAGATCACCTCGGGCAGCATGGGGATCACCCGGTCGGGCAGGTAGACGCTCGTGGCGCGCTCCCGGGCCTCGCGGTCGAGCGCCGTGCGGGGACGCACGAAATGCGACACGTCGGCGATGTGAACGCCCAGGAGCCAGTGGCCGCTGTCCAGCCGCTCAAGCGAGATCGCGTCGTCGAAGTCCCGCGCGTCGGCCGGGTCGATGGTCACGACCGTCTCGGTGGTGAAGTCGGTCCGCTCGGGCGGGATCGACTCGTCGAACTCGCGGGCCCGCTGCCGGGCCTCCTCCAGCGCGTCTTCGGCGAAGTCCCCCGGCAGGTTGAACTCGCGGAGGATCGACAGGGTATCCACCCCCGGCTTGCCCAGCGGGCCGAGGATCTCGGTGATCACCGCCTCGCCGGGGTAGACGGGCGACGGGAAGCGGACCATCTCGATGACCACCTTGTCCCCCTCGCGCACGCCCTTCGCGCCCGGGTCACCCACGTAGATCGCGTCGGAGAACAGCGTGCCGTCGACCCGTACGAAGGCCGAGCCGGCCGACTCGAAGTAGGTGCCGACGAACTGGTGCGTCTGGCGCTCGAGGACCTCGACGATCTCGCCCCGGGGGCCGGGGTCGCGCGGCCGGGCACGCCGAAGCTGGACCACCACCACGTCGCCGGTGGCCGCGTCGCGGGTCTCCTTGGCCGGGATGTAGACGTCGGGCGACTCGCCCCCGCGCGCGGCCGGCGCGCCGGGCCCCGCCGCCGGCGTGGGACGCACGAAGCCGTAGCCCCCCGAGGTCCGCTGGAACGTGCCCACCATGCGGTTGCCCTGCGGGTGGCGCGGGTCGACGGGCCGGACCAGGTGGTTCGAGCCGTAGGCCACTTGCCCCCGCCGGACCAGCCGCTTCACCGCCCGGCGGACCTCGACCGCCTGGTCCTTCTTGAGCCCCAGCTTCTGGGCGATCGCCCGCGGCTTGGCCGGCTTGTAGCCCGGCTTGCCGACGAAGCGGAGGATGGATTGCTCGAGTTCGGCGTCGTTCATGGATTCTACCGCCTCGCCCCCTTGAACAGCTTTCGCCCCAGGTTGGCGTGGTAGTGGGTCCAGGGGCTATCGACGTTCGGGTCGTCGCGTATGAGCTGGTCGAAGCCGTTGAGCTTCGCGTCGAGGTGGTCCAAGAGGTGCAGGGCCATGGCCTCCAGCGTCATGGGCAGCTTGGGGCTGCCGTGCTCGTACTCGCCGTGGTGGCTGATGAGCATGTGCTTCATGCGCAGCACGGTTTCCTCGGGCAGGCGCTCGCCGGAGAGCTTCTCCGCCTCGTCGAGCTTCTTGTCCAAAATACCCACGGCGATGACTAGGTGTCCGAGCAGTTGTCCCTCGACGGTATAGGCCAGGTCCCGCTGGTAGCTCAGCTCGTCGACCTTGCCCACGTCGTGCAGGAACGCGCCGGTGAGCAAGAGATCGCGGTCGAGCTGCGGGTAGCAGGGGGCCACGCGGAGTACGACCTCCATGAGCGTCACCACGTGCTCTAGCAGCCCGCCGTGGTAGGCGTGGTGGTGCTTGACCCCCGCCGGGGCCCGAGTGAACTTGGTCATCAGCTCGTCGTCGAGCAGGAACGCCTCGGCCAGGGTGACGAGCTGGGGGTCCTCCATGCCGCGGAGGATTTCGGCCAGCCGGGCGGCGAGCTTTTCGATCTCGGTCGAGGGAAGCGGGAGGAAGTCGGCCTCGTCGACCTCGCGCGGGTCAACCCGGTCGATGCGCGTGGCGATCATCTGCATCGCACCCTGGAACATCTGCGTGGTCCCCTCGACGCGGACGTAGTCGCCGTTGTCGAACGAGCGGTAGAGCGACTCGTTGGCGTTCCACATCCGGGTCGAGATCGAGCCGGTGCGGTCGGAGAGCTCGAGCTGCAGGTAGAGGTTCCCGCTCCGATTGGGCCGAAGCTGCTTGTCCGAGGCCAGAAACACCTCGTCGACCGCGTCCTGGTGGCCCAATTGACTGACGAAACGACGCGACATGGAAGACCTTTCCGCTACGGGGGAGGGAAACGGGCGGGCAGAAACGGGCTATTCTACGCGCCGCCGGCCGCCGCCACAAGGGGGACGCCCCCCGGCCGGTTCCCCTTGTCTTGCCGGGCCGGGGCGGCTTAGAATGCCGGTTTCGCCGCACCGCGGAGGTCGGCGCGCAGGTCCCGCGCAACGCCCCGCGGGCTTCCGCCCGCCGCTATTAGCGCTGACCCTAATCCCGAATCCCCAATCCCTCCCCTCCCATGCTCTGGACCAAGACCTTCATCCCCACCCTCCGCGAAACGCCCGAAGGGGCCGAGATACCCAGCCACGTCCTGATGCTCCGCGCCGGGCTGGTAAGCCAAGTCATGGCCGGGGCATACAGCTATTTGCCGCTGGGGCTTCGCTCGCTCAAGAAGGCCGAAGAGATCGTGCGCGAAGAAATGAACGCCGCCGGGGCGGTCGAGCTGGCCATGCCCTCGATCTCGCCGCTGGTGCTCTGGGAACAGACCGGCCGGGTCCAGGCATTCGGCGACGTGCTGATGACCTTCTCCGTGCGCCGGCAAAACCGCAAGGTCCCCATGGTCCTCGGCCCCACGCACGAGGAGCCGATCACCGATCTGATCGCGCGCACGATCTCCAGCTACCGCCAGATGCCGATCACGCTCTACCAGATCACCACGAAGTTCCGCAACGAGGAGCGGCCGCGGTTCGGCGTGCTGCGCACCAGCGAGTTCCTGATGAAGGACGCCTACAGCTTCGACGCCTCGATCGAGTCGCTGGGCCAGAGCTACGACAAGATGTACGCGGCCTACTGCCGCATCTTCGACCGCTGCGCACTGAAGTACCTGCCGGTCGAGGCCGAGAGCGGACCCATCGGCGGCGACGCCAGCCACGAGTTCATGATCCCGGCCGAAAACGGCGAGGACACTCTGCTGCACTGCGCCGAGTGCGGCTACGCGGCCAACCAGGAAAAGGCCGAGGTGGGTGCCCGCGACGCGGTCCGGCCCGATGTGCCGCTCGGCGAGCTTGAGAAGGTCGACACGCCCGATTGCAGCACGATCGAGCAGGTCAGCGCGTTCCTCGAGTGCCGCCCGCAAGACCTGATCAAGACGCTCATCTACTCGGCCGACGGCAAGCCGGTCGCCGTGTTGATCCGCGGCGACCACGAGGCCAACGAGGGCAAGATCCGCCGCGCGGCGGGGGTCGAGCGGCTCGAGCTGGCCGATGAGAACACGATCGTCACGGCGACCGGGGCCCCGGTCGGTTTTGCCGGGCCGGTGGGCATGGCCGAGAAGATCCCCCTGCTGGCCGACCGCGACGTCGAGCCCATGGTCAACGCCGTTACCGGCGCGAACCAGGGCGACGCCCACTTCACCGGCGTCAACCCCGGCCGGGACTTCACGGCCGACCGTTTTGCCGACCTCCGCAACGCCATCGACGGCGACCCCTGCCCGCGGTGCAGCAGCACCCTGCGCGAGCGCCAGGCCATCGAGGCGGGCCACGTCTTCAAGCTGGGCACGAAATACTCCGAGGCCCTGGGCGCCCGCTTCCTCGACGCCAAGGAGCAGCAGCACCCGATCATCATGGGCTGCTACGGCATCGGTGTGAACCGCATCCTGGCCGCGCTGATAGAAACCAACCATGACGAGAAGGGGATCGTTTGGCCCGTGGCCCTGGCACCCTACGAGCTGCTGATCGTTCCGCTCCGCGCCGACGACGAGGAGTCGATGCGCATCGCCGGCCAGCTCCACGACGAACTCAGCGCCGCCGGCGTCGACGTGCTCCTGGACGACCGCGACGCCCGGGCCGGCGTGAAGCTGAACGACGCCGACTTGATCGGCATCCCCCTGCGCGTGGTCCTGGGCCCCAAAAGCCTCAAACAGGGCAACCTCGAAGTCAAATGGCGCTGGGCCGCCGAGCCCGAGATGATCCCGCTGGCCGGCGCCGCCGAGACGCTGGCCGAGTGGATCCGCGAGGAGCGGGCGACCGGGGAGCGGTTCAGGGACCGCTAACCCGGCCGCCTGCGACTTCTACGCCCGCCTCAAAGAGCCGCCCGGCGCCGAGCGGGACCTCTTCGACGACGCGCCGGACTTTGCGGATTCGCTGAAATTTGCTATCATTCATTGCAGATTGAGAAAGGGCGGCGTTTTTCGGAGCCGTTTTACGAAAGGACGGGCCATGCCCCTGCGAGACCACTTTCGCCCGCCATTGGACGACATTCGTTCCTGGGAGGGAGTTCACGGCGGATGGCCCATGATGATCGTCCGGGAGTTGGCGAAGATTCTCCCGGAGCCGTATTTCGCTGAGCCGGGAGTTCATCTGGGGACTCTCTATGAGATCGACGTCGGCACATACGGCGAGCCGACCCGCACTCCCCAGGACAGCAACGCCGGCGAAGGCGGTGTGGCCGTGGCGACCTACGCGCCGCCGGAGCCGACGCTGACGCTCGAGCCGCGGCTGCCCGATCAGGACGTCTACGAAGTCCGTGTTTACGACAGCCGTCGCCATCGCCGGCTGGTCGCGGCGATCGAGCTCGTGAGCCCGTCGAACAAGGACCGGCCGGAATCGCGGGGCACGTTCGTCTCGAAGGCCGCCGCGTTGCTCATGCACGACGTGTGCGTGTCGATCGTCGACGTCGTCAGCACGAGCCAGTTCAATCTTTACGCGGAGCTGATGAACTTTCTCGACAGCACCGACCCCGCATTGGGTGACGGACCGCCCGCCATCTACGCGGTGACCCTCCGCCTGCGCTACGAGGGCCGTCGCCGGATCATGGACAACTGGTACCACCCGTTGTCCATCGCTCAGCCGCTGCCGTCGCTTCCCGTCTGGCTGACGCCCGCGCACGCCGTTTCCCTCGATCTGGAAGCCAGCTACGAGGAGACGTGCCGGACTTTGCGGATTCGGTGAAGTGAACGAGAGCCTCTTCCGGCGGTTGCCCCCGGCTCCGCACCAAGCCCTACGGCCGCATGTTCCTGGCCAGCCCCCCCCAGTGCCGCAGCCGCGTGGGGAAGGCGTGGCAGCGGCTTGCGGGCTTTGGGGTTGGCACGTAGAATTCGGTTCATGAATACCGACTAGGCGGAAACCGGCCGGCACGCATCAACTCGGCGCGCTCAATCTGTCGCTCGAACGAATTGAGTTTCAGAAACTCGACTGTGGTTCGGCCTTGGGGCGTTAGCCCGACGATTCTCACCCCGTCGATCCGAAAATGGTCGCGCCAGTTCTCCGTGCGGGGATTGAACAACGGCGTCAGCGAGCCGGTCCGAGGGTCGATCGACCCTATGTCGCTTCCCTTGCGACGGTTGCAAGCAGTGCAAGACAAGGCCAGATTGTCCGCTGACGTGTGGCCGCCGTGCTTTTCCGAAATCACGTGATCCACCTGATGCGCGGATGCGACGTAGTCCTGGTGCAGCAGGCAATACTCGCACAAGCTCTCTGCCCGCGCGATCACTTCCCGTCGAACGTCTGCGGAAGGCCGCGTAGTCATGGCTGGCGCCGTTGCAGCAAGCGGGCTTTCAGCAGCCGGACCACGTGCTCAAAGTGCTCGAAATCATCGAGTTCGCCCGCTTCCTCCTCCGTGAGCGTCCCTTGGCGGTTCCTTTCGAGCAGTTCATCCAGACGGGCTTGCTTCTCCGCCGACAAGCGAAAGCCCAGCACGCGATCCGCATTGGCGCTCTCCGCGAGCAAGTCGAGCAGATCCTCATATACCGCGGCGTGAACAACCATGGATACCTACCCTTTCGGCAATGACGGCCCGCGGTCAGTACACCCTTGGCGGCGCCAACCGTCTTTCGAACGTCGAACCGTCGCAAGGGACCTGGAGCAGGCGCCTGACACCGCACCCCAATCCCATCGGTATCAACCGCCGCCTCTTCTTCTCCCAGCTTACAGGCCACGCTCGGGGAAATCAAGTGCATCAGAACCGCTAAACATGGGCGGTGCGCGTCGCGGCGAACGGTGGGGGCGAAGGGCGGTCCGGAAACACCCTTCGCCGCCTGGCCCAAGGCCATCCCCCTCCCCTACGGCCGCACGTTCCCGGCCAAGCCCCCCGAGCGCCGCAGCCGCGTGGAGAAGGCGTGGCAGCCGCTTGCGGGCTTTGGGGTTGGCACGTAGAATACGGTTAGTCGGTCGTGGGACCTCGAATCATTCCGGTGTCGCCGTGAAATACCGCGTGCTTCTGATCGAAAGCGAAGAGCGTTTCGCCGTGAGCTGCCCGGCCTTGCGGGGCTGCCACTCCCAGGGCCAGACCAAGGCCGAAGCGCTGGAGAACATCCGCGACGCGATCCGCGAGTGGCTTGCCGCGGAACAGACGGAGCAGTCCATGTTCCACCTGACCGAGGAAGAAGTCGAAGTGACGCTCTGAGATGCCCAAGATTCCCGGCGTCAACTGCGAAGAGGCCGTCCGCGCTTTCCAGAAGCTCGGCTACCGCATCGTTCGACAGGGGAGGCATGTCATCTTGTCCGACGGTGCCACCCGGCTGAGCATACCGCGTCAGAACCCGGTTAACGCGCGCAAGGGAACAATATCGAAGCGGAGAGCGGCCGTGAATGTACTGGCGGTAAGCCTTTGTGTGATCGTTGCGCTCTGTTAAGTGCGCTAGACAGTTAGCGCATCGGTGGGGAAATGGGGACCCGCCTCCATTTCCCAGTCGTTCGCTCCGACATGTTCTCTTATCTCCCTCAGAAAGTGAGAGTATGGCAATCTTCTACAGTAACCATCATTGGTACGCCGTTGAATGCCCGCGCCACATCAAGGACGAGGCGCGCGACTATGTCAATGCGGTCGAGCGGCAAGTCCCAGCATTGCTCGGTGTGTTCTCGCCGCTGAGGCCTTCCTTCGGTTGGTACACGGTCTCCTTCAATGACTGCCCCGACCCATCTTATGCAGGTGGCGGTCATATCATAATGTCATCACGAATGGAGTTCGACGAGGACGCGAGACATGGCGGGCTCTTTCACGAAACGGCGCATGGCTTCCTTGAGAAGTACATACACCGACCCGTCGAGCCGAAGACGAACGTGCATCCATCGGAAGCCATAGCGATCATTCTGCAGGTAGCAGCATTGTTCGCGATTAACCCCTCGTGGGCTGATGTGCGTGCGCAAGGTTGCGGTCTGAAGGAAGAGGAAAAACGGCGGTGGCTGTTTGATTTGGTACGGATTTACAAGGAGGAGGGTTTTGGCCCGATGCGCGACGTGTACGACGATATGGGACGACACACTTCCGCCAAGTTCACGCGCAAAGAGACGTACATCGACGAACTCAACCACTTTTGGGAGACGAAGGGCTGGGAGTGCCGAGTGAATCAGGCGAACATTGAGGGACTTACCGACCAATGAAGCGCTAGGTGAGAAATGGCTCATTGCAATGTCGGACCACGAGAAGGGGGCAGGAGCCTTGCAGGGAGAGGAACGCGAACATTACTGGCATTCTCGGGAAGACGTGAGGTTGCGCAAGCGTCCATAGTCCGTTGGTGTCAGAAAGTGGGCTGGCTAATCGTCCCGGCCGATCTGCGCGGAGCGTTCCAAAGTTGCGGATTCACGGAATTCAACGCCACCCCCGCCCACGCTCTGGCAACGGAAACACAGACAAGCACGCCGAAGCGATCGTGCTATCACTTCACAGGCAAAGCGAAAGGGAGAACACATGTACAAGACATTGCTCGCCGCGCTGCTGGTCCTACTTTACTTGACTGGTGCCGCCCACGGCCAGCAGAAGACAACTACCACTAAGATCGTGCCGTTCACCGGCAGACTGCTCACCGTGATCGACGGGGACACGGTGCTTGTCGCCTTCAAGGGCGAGGAGAAGCCCTATGATCTTGAGGGCATCGACGCACCAGAGATAGGACAGCCGTTCGGAGACAAGGCGAAGGAAGCCCTTGAAGCGATGCTCGCGAAGACGCGCCGACCAGCGCTTAGCTTTGTCATCGAGACCAAGGAGTCCGCACCGGGGCTCGTCATAATGGACAGACACACAGGCGCCGCGGTCCCGTTGATGCCGGGTAGCAAGACAGCAACCAACAAAGGCATTCTGATCAGGGCTGGCACCAAGTCGGCCAACATCGAACTCGTCAGACAAGGGCTGGCGCGGAGCTTGAGCGACAAGTATTCACGATTTGAAGACGAAGCGAAGAGAGCGAAGCGGGGGCTTTGGTCTGAGGATGACCCAAATGAGCAGGGTGACGGCGACGATTTGATCGAGTGGACCTCAACGTCAGGCACATCGGTTCTCGCGCGCTTGGTGGACGTAGACCCGAATCACAACACGATCACGCTCGAAAGAGCGAATGGAACGCGCATAACCGTGGCGCTGGACAAGCTAAGTGACGACTCAAGAAAGGTCGCAACGGCTTTGGCACGTGAACTGCGCAAAGGTAAGCGCACAATCGGCAAATGGTATTGGCGTTGTCCGGCCAAGAATGAAAGGGATTTCCGTATCATTTCCACACTTACGGAATCTGGGGGCTTCTACAAGCTTACCGAAGTCTCAACCGGGCATTCGCAGTCACCCGATTCAGAACTGTCTTACTTCTATCAAAAACGAGGTGATGTTTACGTGGCGGTTGATGAGCGGAATGGCGACGAGAGGCGGTGCCCATTCAGAATTGATCAGAAAGGTGACCGACTCGTTTACTACCGTCGGTTAGTAATTGGCGGGCGAGTGATTACGCCTGGAGGCAAGTTCTTAGACATTCACTATGCCGACAAGGCAGATGCGGAGAAATGGACAAGAGACAACGAGACTTTTCCGCCGATCGAGCTCCCAACGCGCTAAAACTTGAGGGGCCTCGTGGTCACGCTTTGACCATTAGTCTTTTTTGCCGCCGATGGGAGTATGCACCGGTTCCATCCGCGGCCGCGTCGAGTTTGGCTTCGTCCGACGCGCGCTACGGCACGGGCGGGGGGGAGTCCTGTTGCCGACGTCGAGCGGATGCGTTTGCTCTACCAACTGCGGGGCAATGCGGCCGGTCGCTTCGTCCGAGAACGTAGGGTGCGCGCTCTCACGCACGCCCCGCAAACGCGGCGCCGAACGCGTGGCTGCCAGCAGCCCTACGGCTACCGTCGTCACTTCCCATTCGCCTCCCCCAACTCTCCCGGGCCCGTGCCGTCGGGGAGGCGCCAGGGGGTTTTGGCGCAGCGGGCCAGGTGGGCGGCGAGGGCTTTTTTGAGGTCGGCGGCGATCTCGGGGTGCTTTTGGGCGAGGTTGGTGGTTTCCTTGGGGTCGTCGGCGAGGTTGACCAGCTTGAAGGGCTCGTCGGCGCGGTTTTGCAGGAGCTTCCAGTCGCCCTTGCGCACGGCGTAGTAGGGCTTGCCCTGGTAGGCGCCGCCCTCCAGCCGGACCCAGAAGAGGTAGCGGTCCTCGGGCGGCTGGTCCTTGCCCAACAGCGTAGGCAGGATGCTGCGCCCGTCGATGCCGGAATCCCCGCCGCTTGCGGCTTCGCAAGGAACGCCGGCCGCTTCGCAGATCGTGGGGTAGAGGTCCATGCTCAGGGCCACGCGGTCGGTCGTGGTGCCCGGGGCGATCTTGCCCGGCCAGACGGCGCAGGCGGGGACGCGGATGCCGCCCTCGAGGTGCTGCTGCTTGCCGCCGGACAGGGGCAGGTTGCGCTGGGCGTGGGGGAGCGAGCCGCCGTTGTCGCTGGTGAAAAACACCAGGGTATTCTCGGCGTGGCCCGACTTCTCCAGCGACTGGAGCACGCGGCCGATGCCGTGGTCGAGGTGCTCGATCAGGGCACAGTTGCGGGCACGCTTCTCCGGCACGTCGGGGTGCTCCCGGCGATAGCGCTCGAGCCAGTCCGGCGGCGGCTGGATGGGGAAGTGCGGGGCGTTGTAGGCTAAGTAGATGAAGAACGGGCCGTCGCCCCCGTAATCCTCGATCCAGCGGCAGGTCCACTCGCTGAACAGGTCGGTGGCGTGCCCCTCCGGGTCGATCGTTTCGCGGTCGAGGCGCATGTAGTTTTGCCCCTGGCGTCGGTGAAGGTAGTAGTCGTCCATCATGTCGCCCAGGAAGCCGTGGAAGTGGTCGAACCCGCGCAGCGTCGGCACGTTCGGCTCGGCCAGTCCCAGGTGCCACTTGCCGAACATGGCAGTGCGGTATCCGGCCCGGCCGAGCACGGCGGGCAGCAGGTCGACGTCGGTGCGGAGGTATCCCCAGGAGTTGCGCGAATGGGTGCGAATCACCCCCGGCACGCCGGCACAGTCGGGATACCGCCCGGAGAGGAGCGACGCCCGGGTGGGCGAGCAGACCGTGCAGTTGGCGTAGAACCGGGTGAACTTCATGCCCCGGGCCACGAGCCGGTCGATGTTCGGGGTCTTCAGATCGGGTGCCCCGTAGCAGCTCAGGTCGCCGTAGCCGAGGTCGTCGACCATGATCACCAGGACGTTGGGGCGGCTGGCGGCCCCCGTTTCGGCCGCCCGGCCAAAAGCCGGGAAACAGGCGGCCGAGCAGCTCGCCAGCAGCGTCAGGACAATCTTGCTACGCATCGTCTTGCTGCTCCTCGTCAAGGGTTGCTCGCAACGAAAAGGGAACCGGTGCCGCGTGCCCTACCGGCCGACGGACGTGATGGTAAAATGACGGCATCGCGATGTCAAATCATCTCGGCGAATCGAACCATGGGGGAACCGACCCCTCATCCCCCGGCACTGCTGCTGCTGGCCGCGTTCAGTCGCTACGAGGCGGCGCTGCGCTGGGCGCGCGGGCGGGCCGCGGCGGCGTGGGGGCCCGTGGCGGGCGACGGCCGCGGGGGGTTCGTCGTCGTCGAGCAGAAGTCCGGCCCGCGGCGCACAGCCCACTTCGACGGCCGCGGCGAGCTGATCCGCGAGTGGTACGGGGCCCAGACCTTCTTCGTCCACTCGTGGCACAATCCCCACGAGCCCAACCACGTGTGGATCGACAACGGCCACGGCTGGGTCACCGAGTGCGAGGTCGATCATGCCGCCGGGACCTGGCGGCCGTACGCCACGTACAAGCTCGACGATGTCGGCGGGGAGGAGCTGAACGTCCACGTGCAGCACACGGGCTACCTGGGCTTCCGCGTCCGCTGGCACGAGGGCCGCAAGTAGTTGTGCAAGGTCCGCGACCCGGTCGTGCTCCGCGTCGATGAGGAGAACCGTCGCGTCGTGCCCGTGGCGACGTGCCGATCTACCCGTTGCCCGCCGAGACGAAGAGACAGCCGGCCGGTGCCAACTGGCGCGACGCGGAGGGGAACTACTACGAGCAGCACTGCGGGGGGCACCTGAACATCCATGGGTTCGGCTGGCCCTCGACGATGGTCGCGGCGGAGGTCGGGCTGCGCAAGTACGCGGCCGACGGCGAGACGCTCTTGTTCGACGTGGGCAACAAGGCCGTCACCTGGCCCGGCACGCACCCCGAGGGGCCGGACGAAGTGTCGGGCGACGCTAAGGCAAAGTTCGCCGTGCGCCTGGCCGGCTCGATCGAGCCGAAGCTCAGCGACACGTACACGTTTTTCATCTATGGCGGCCCGGCCGACGTGTGGATCGACGGCCGGCACGTGCTGGATGCCTCCACCCCCGCGGCGTTCAAGAGCGGCGAGCGGTACCGCAGCCAGTCGATCCGCCTCACCGCGGGCCGGAAGGTGCCGATCCGCATCGAGGCTCGCCGCACCGCGGAGCAGGCGCTCTACCTGTCGTGGGAAGCGGAGGCACTCACCGCCGAGGTCGTGCCCGGCAGGCTTCTCTATCCCGAGAGGTAGCGTCATCTTCCTCTCGAGTCTCCCCCGGCCGAGACCGGAGGGGGGCTATTGGGGTCAGGCCGGTACCAGGGATTAAGGCTTGCGGCGCGGGGACTTGATGGCTAGACTTGCGGCATGGCGCGACCCACGAGAATCGAGTATCCTGGGCCATTGTACCACGTGATTTCCCGCGGCAACGAGCGGCGGGCAATCGTGCGCGATGACGCCGACCGGCGGAAACGGCTCGACTGGCTGCGGCGGGCGGTCGAGACCTACGGCTGGCGCCTGCACGCCTTCGTGCTGATGAACAACCACGATCACCTCTTCATGGAAACGCCCCAGGCCAACCTGTCGGCCGGGCGATCCGCCGCATCGAACGAGCCACCGCCCAACTTCAGCAGACCGTCGAACGCTTGGAGAACAAGCTGCTTAATCCCTAGTACCGGCCTGACCCCAGATGCCCAAGAGTCCCGTCAAGAGACTAGGGCGATTGCGCATAGTCATGACTGCGACCCTCGTAATGCCCAAGGTCCGATGCTGAAGATCATTCGCCGTAGCAGCGCACCGTGCCATCTTCGCAACTGGCAAACAAACGGCCGGCGGCGACTGCCAGGCCGTTGTTGATTACGGCCGTGTCGATCTCGACTCGCGCAACGGGCTCGCCGGCGGGTAGCGAGACCACCTGCAGCCGGCCGGAAATCGGCTCGCCCTTGGTGTCGCGGGGGACCATGCGGGTGCCGGTACCCCAAGGGATCTCTTTGCGGCCTTCTGCCGAGATGTAGGCGAGCGAGCCGGCGACGACCAGCGAATCCAGCTCGTCCATGCCGTCGAGGAACGCCGTGGGCGGCAGGTCGTGCAGGCGCAAGCGGGGCGGATCGCCTTGCGTGGCCGATGGCGGCACCTTCTCCGGCTCGATCCACCACAACTCCAGACCGGGGATGTAGTGGTTGTTCTCGTCCCGGCGCCCGCCGGGCCGGGCGAGCAGGGCCCGCGCGGCGTTCTGCGCGATCCGCATCCGGCCGCCGCGGCTGTCGCCCACCATGAGCCGGCCGACGAGCGTCATCCACCCGCCCGAGCCGTGCGGTCCGCCGCGCTGTTCGAACTCCATGTCGAGGAAGGGAAACCGCTCGCCGTAGTGCATCGGGGCCCAGCCGGCGGCCAGGCTCTTGTCTTCGAGCGTGGCAAAGTCGATCGACTCGCCTGTGCGCGGGTCGAGCGTTTCCCGGGCCACGCGCACAAGCCGGCCGTTGTGCGAGGGGAGGTCGACGTTCCGCACGCGGGTGACGTTATAACCCCCGTTGCTCTTGTTCGGATGGGCCAGCGGATGGGACTCGTCGCTGACGCGCTGCCCCAGCGCGTCGCCTTCGTAGTCCTTCCACGGCCGCTCCGGCCGGTAGAGGCGGCGGTGCCAACGCACTGCGCCGGTGCCCAGGTCGAGCCCCCAGACCCACACGCCGCTGTCGACTTCGCCGTGGTAGCCGGCGCTGGCCACTACGGTGCCGTCGACCACCGGCAGCGAGCCGTGCAGCGGCCACGCCGATTCGACTTGCCCGTGCGAGACGATCATCCGCTGGGTCGGTGCCGCGAGGAAGCGCCACGCCGGCTTGCCGGAGGCCGCGTCGAGGCAGTGGACCGTCCCGCCGCGCGTGCCGAAGACCAGCCGGCCGCGGTGATACGTGGGCGGGGTGAAAACGCGACCGTCGGCGCGGTAGGTCCAACGCCGCTCGCCCGACTTCACGTCGACGGCCGTGACCATTCGTCGATCGCGATCGGCAACGAAGGCCAGCCCGTCGGCAACCACGGGCGCGGTGAGCGGTCCGTTGTACAAACCCGTGTGCAGCCAGTCGCGACGCACACCGGTCACGTCCGGTGTGATCGGCTCGCCGATCTTCGTCTTCCACAGCAGCTTTAGCTCGCGGGGGCCGTCGGCCGTGGTCCAGGCCCGGCGATCGCCCGCGCCCAGGTACTCGGGCCAATCCACCGGTCCTACGCTGTCCGTCAGCGGCGCAGCGGCCGCAGGGCCCGTCGTCGTCCGTTCGGAATCGGGCAGAGGCGTGGGCTCGTCCGTTCGATACAGAGCCATGTTGCCGCGAACCATGAAGAAGCAGCCGCAACCGCTGCCGTGGAAATACGACATCCCGTAGGCCGGCGTGCTCCGGCCCCCGCACTGGCCGCGGGCAATGTCGCGCCGGGTCCACCTCAGCCCGTCGCCCGTCAGATCGAAGTAATTGCCGAACCCGGCGGTCATCAGGTGTACGGTGCAGGTGCCCGTGTCGCACCGGGCGTTGCCGCCGTTGTTGCCGAAGGCCAGCAGTTGGCCGGTTTCCTGGTCGATGCGTGCCCAGGCGTGGCCGTAAGTCAGCAGGGTGCCGTCGTCGAGCAGGAACATGTCGAACATCTCGCCGCCGGAGATTTTCTTGGCCGCCGGATCGTAATCGGGCTTGGTGACGGTGTACCAGAGCTGCTTGCCGGTCTTCGCGTCGTGGCAGAGGACCATCGACGGTCCGCCGCCGTTGGCGTCGCAGGCGTAGAGCAGGAACAGACGCCCGTCTTTGTACGCACTGACGTGGTACACGATCTTGCGCCGGTTCGCCTGCCAGGCCGGTTCGCCGTGCCGGGGGTAGTGGTGTTCGCCGTGAAGCTGTTCGAGCTGCGGATCCCGCTCGACCCGCCACGCCGGCTTGCCCGTCTTGAGATC
>Ga0180438_10002683_pt1 | contig 28318 bp, 21 predicted proteins | sample SS_ome_12_FD_132455 | JGI IMG/M metagenome (GOLD analysis project Ga0180438, IMG submission 132455) | Hypersaline lake sediment archaeal communities from the Salton Sea, California, USA - SS_3_D_2 metaG | ecosystem: Environmental > Aquatic > Non-marine Saline and Alkaline > Hypersaline >...
AGTGATAGGGACTACGGTTTTCGTAATAGCCGTACCGGCCATCTCGATCTTTATCCGCTCGAAACCGTCCGACATGGGTCTTCTGCCGGACGGTCTCTCACCGGAGGGGGCCGACGAAAGCAGCCGGGATAAGGCCATGAGCGGCGTCTCCGTCAAACGGGCCGTCACGTCGCCTGCTTTCAAGCTGCTCCTGTTGATCTACGTGCTGCAAATTTTCGGACAAACGATGATGGGTCTGCATTTCGTTCCCTTCATGGAAGGGATCGGGTTTACACTTCAGCAGGGGACAAGCTTCTGGGTCCTGGCCATCATCGTGGGTATAACGGGGACGGTGCTGTTCGGCTGGCTGGGCGACAGATTCAGCATCAAGAAACTAGTGGCGTTGGTCGGTCTGCTGTTCGCCGTGGGAGTCGCGATCCTTGTATTGTGTTTGATACGATTCGAGATGACTTCAAAGGTGCCGTTGGTGTGTTTTGCGGGGTGTTATGGCCTTGGCGTCGGTGGCGCAGCGCCACTCATGCCGATGTTTGTCGGATGGTGCTTCGGGCAGCGTCATTTCAGCCGGATCCTTGGTTTGCTGTTGGTCGGTCTCGCGCTGGGCACAGTGTCCGGTCCGACCAGCGCGGGATGGATCTTTGCCAGGACGGGCAGTTACGAGATTGCGTTTATCATCTGCAGCGCTGCGTTCGCCCTCACCTTCATACTGGCTCTGATGGTAAGCCGCAAAGGTCTGGAGGAGTCCAACGAGGGATAGCCTGTGAAGCACGGTCGGACACCCGAATACACCACGCCGCGGGCAACATGCCGCTAAAGGAGGGAGACGTGCGAATCCTGCTGACAGGGTATGGCAAGCTGGGTAAGGCGCTCGGCACGCAGTTGTCGGGAACACACGAAGTAGTGCTCTTGAAGAGGACGCCGGTGGACACCGACTTTCGACAGATCAACGCGGATATCGCGGTGTACGAGGATGTTTACGATGCAATGGATGGCATTGACGCGGTGATCCACACCGCCGCCCAACAGGATCCGAGAATGGACCCCACTCAATATAATGATTTCTTTGATACCAACATCAGGGGTACGCACAACATCCTGCAGGCGGCTCTCACTCGAAATATCAAGAAGGTGGTGATTTCGAGCAGCATCGTCGTGTGCGGCAATCTCGTCAGGATTATGATGGGGATGGTTCCTGAAAAGGCCATGAGAATCGACGAGAATGTCGATTTGAAGCCTCAGACCATATACGATTTCAATAAGGTGGTCAACGAACAAACCGCAGAGTTTTACGCTCGCGTACATGGAATGAACGTTATCTGTTTGCGGTATGGCGGGTTTTTTGGCGAACATGAAGGGCCGGACTACGTCAGGATGCTTCTGAGTTGGTTCGTCCATACGGAGGATGTGGCGCAGGCCGCCCGGTTGGCTGCGGAATCCGAAATCGAAGGTTACAGGGTCTACGTGGTCGTTTCCAAGATACGTTTCACCGACGCCGACAGCGAGGAGCTGGTAAGTGATCCCGACAATGTTGTGAGCAGACATTACCCGGAAGAGTACGAGATCGCGAAAACCAAAGGAATGTCTTTCTCACCCATTCTGATGTGGTGGGATTCCGGTAATGCGCAGCGAGAGTTGGGATTTGAGCCAAAACACAACTTCGAGGACGAAGTAAGACGCTGCCTGTGAACGTCGACAGGATAAGGGAAGGAGGAAATACGGATGGCGTACAAGATGATCCATGTCGGTGCGGGAGGCTGGGGCACATACTGGTGCAGGCTTTTCCTGCCGCCCAATATCGAAGAGGGACTGATTGAAGTCGTGGCGGTGGCGGATATCGATCCGGAAGCGCTGAGAAACAATGCACAAGAACCGCTTGGCTTGCGCGATGATCAATGTTACACTGACGTACAGAAAGCTTTCGACGAGAACCAGGCGGACTTCTGTACCGTGGTAGTGCCTCCCGCCCATCATGAGCACGTGGTCGACATGGCGCTCACGCACGATATGAACGTCCTGTCTGAGAAGCCGATTGCGGACACGTTAGAGGCTTCGGTGCGCATAGCCAACAAGGTAAAGAAGACCGGCAAGAAAATGGGCGTAACCATGAGCCACCGTTTCGACCAGGACAAAACGACCCTTCGACAGGAACTTCTATCGGGCCGTCACGGCGAAGTCGATTACGTCGTAGGCCATCACACGTGCTCACTTCGCAAGTCCCCGTCCTGGGGCGAGTATCGCCATAAGCTGCCGGACGTGCAGCTCGTGGAGGGATGCGTGCACCATCTCGACATCCTGGCGGACTTCGCGGGCGCCAAGTGCGACACCCTCTACGCAGAAACGTGGAACCCGCCGTGGGGCGAGTACGAGGGCGATCCGCAGGCGCTGGTAATCATGCGATTTGAGAACGGCGCGCGAGGAGTTCTGGAGGCCGCCGAGGCCAACTCGGTCGGTTTGTATCCCTGGATGCAGGAATACTGGCGCGTCGAATGCGAGCGTAGCACGCTGGTCCTCAGTCATCGCAACCTTGAACGATTTGCATACGAACCATCGAAGTCGTCCGCAATACAAGCAGTAAAAGAAGGCGAGGGCGAGGTTATTCCCCTGATTGAACAGCCCAAATGGCATAACATATGGCTAATCGAGAAGTTCGTCAAGTGGCTAGATGGAGGCGAACCGATGGAGACGAACGTCGAGGATAATCTTCAGTCGGTAGCCATGGTGTTTTCGGCAGTTGAGAGCAGCCGAACTGGTCAGCCTGTAAAGGTCCAGGAGTTCCTGGCCAGAGCCCGAAAAGAATGTGAGGAGTGAAGCTTGGGCGGATGGAAGAGCAAGGGGAGGCCAAATCCGCAGGACGCTTTTTCAGGAGGTGAACGAGCAACATGAAACGTATAGACACGAATTCAATTGCACGATCCATGGAGGAACTCGAGACAAGATTCGGTGATCTGGGGCCGGTGAAGGAACGCGTCAAGGCGCACGAAATCGAGACGCCATCCTGGGGTTACAGCGACTCAGGTACTAGGTTTGCCACCTTCACACAGCCCGGCGCGGCACGCACTCTTTTGGAGAAGATCGACGATGCGGCCGTCGTGCACAAGTTCACCGGCGCAGCGCCGTCGGTAGCGCTCCATCTCGCATGGGACCACGTGGACGATTACGGCGAGTTGGCCGCCTATGCTAAGGAACAAGGCGTGCGAGTTGGCGCGATCAATCCCGACCTGTTCAGCGAGCAGGACTACAAACTTGGCAGTCTCACCAACGAGAGCGAATCGATACGCAAGAAAACGCTCGACCATCTGCTTTGGAGTATTGAAGTTGCTCAAGCTGCGGGCTCCACGGTTGTGAGTCTATGGTTCGGCGATGGTACGAACTTCCCGGGGCAGGGGGATTTCCGACGGCGGAAGAAGTGGATGCAAGAGGGATTGCGGACGGTTTACGAGGCTATGCCTGACGACATGCGTATGCTGCTCGAGTACAAGCTGTTCGAGCCCGCATTCTACCATACCGACATGGCTGATTGGGGAATGGCGTACGTGTTTTGTCTCCATCTTGGCGATCGAGCTTTTGTACTCATGGACCTGGGTCATCACGCGCTGGGTACGAACATCGAGCATATCGTCGCGTTCTTGATCGCCGAAGGACGTCTCGGCGGATTCCACCTGAATGCCAAGAAGTACGCCGACGACGACCTGACGGTGGGAAGCATCAATCCGTACGAGCTTTTCCTGATCTACAACGAGATCGCCGCCGCTGAGGAGGACCCGAATGCCAGAGCGGACATCGGGTTCATGCTCGACCAGAGCCACAACTTGAAGCCGAAGATAGAGGCGATGATCCAGTCTATCATGGCCTGTCAGGCGGCATACGCCCGGGCGCTGCTTGTGGACCGCAAGGCATTGGCCGCTGCACAGCATGAGGGGGACATTATTCGGGCGGAGAACCTCTTGCTGGACGCCTACCAAGCTGATGTGCGTCCTCTTCTAGCGCAGATACGCATTGAAAGCGGTCTCGATCCGGATCCGCTCGCGGCGTTCCGTGCCAGCGGGTATATGAAGAAGGTCCGCAAGGCACGCACCTAGCAGCGACACACGTGATATGGCGATAGTGGTGAGTTAATGGTGACGGGCGGGCAAGAAGCCCGCATCGTTGACCAAATGAGAGCAGGGAGGACAGCCAATGGGAGATTATCTGGTAGGTTGCGACGTGGGGACAGGGGGTACCAAGGCGGTGGTGATGGCCACCGATGGTACGGTGCTCGGTACGCATTTCATCGAGTACCCGCTCATAACGACCAAGGGGCCGAACGAGAAGTATCCGGGTGCCAAAGCCGAACACGACCCTGACTGGTACTGGAACGCCGTCGCCGACACCATCCGCGTGTCGATCGAGCAATCCAAGGTCAACCCGAAGGATATCAAGGGCGTGTCCATAAGTGCCCTGTCTCCCGCGTGCATACTCGTGGACAAAGATCTGCAGCCGTTACAGAACGCCCACATCTGGATGGACCGTCGCGCTACCGCTGAATGCGACTGGCTGAAGAAGAATGTCGGTGAGGAGCGCGTGTTCAAACTCAGCGCCAACCCGATCGACCCATACTACGCGACGACCAAGCTGATGTGGGAGAAGAACAACCGGCCGGAGCTTTACAAGAAGACCTACAAGTTCCAGACCGCCGCCGACTACCCGTGCATGAGGCTGACGGGCAAAGCTGTCACGGACTATTCCAACGCATCGCTGATCGGTATCGCTTTCGATGCGGTCAACCGGAAATGGGACACCGGTTTGATAGAGGAGATAGGACTCGACCCCGCCAAATTCCCCGACGCCTATCCCTGCGACGAGGTCATCGGTGAGGTGACGAAGGAGGCGGCGAAGCGCACGGGACTGGCCGCCGGGACACCGGTGGTGGCTGGTACGGTGGACTGTAACGCCGCGTGGGTAGCAGGGGGCGCGGTGGATGCAGGCGACACGTCGCTGGTCATGGGCACCGCCGGCGTGCTGGGCGTCGTGCACGAGGAGCCGACTTTCACGAAGGACATGATCATGATCGTCCACACGGCGGACTCGCGCACGAAGTATACGACGCTCGCTGCGCTGGTTTCCTGCGGCGCGCTGATCCGCTACTTCCGGGACAACTTCGGCCAGCTCGAGATGACCGCGGAACAGATGACCGGTCGGGACGCTTACGTCATGCTGAACGACGAGGCTCGGGACGTACCGCCGGGCAGCAACGGTCTAATCGTGCTGCCTTACTTCATGGGTGAGCGCACGCCTATCTGGGACACGCACGCACGCGGCGTGCTTTTCGGTCTGAGTCTGGATCATGGCCGCGGCCACCTTGTACGGGCCCTGATGGAGGGTGCAGGCTACGGGCTGCTTCACAACTTCGAGCTGATGCGTGAGAGCGGCGTGAAGATGAAGTTTCCGATGATCCTCAGCGAGGGCGGTGCCAACAGTCCGATGTGGCGCCAGATCATCGCCGACATACTGAACGTGGAATGCGCGTTTGCGCTATCGTCCAAGGGTGCGCCGGTCGGCAACGCCGTAGCTGCAGGTGTGGGTGTGGGCATCTATAAGAACTACGACATGGTCAAGGACTGGGTCGAGCTGGGCGAACATTCGGTTCCCAACCCGGAGAACACGGCAAGGTACAGAAAGCTCTACGAGATTTACCGTGACCTGTACCCGGCGTTGAAAGAGTACTACGTGAACCTGGCCGAGGCGCTGGTGTGATTCGGGTACTCGGCGCGCACGCTCGACACGCTCGCGAACGGGTTCGGTAGTCGTGGCTTGTTTCGTGTGGGAAGTCCCGATCACTCGTAAGATGGTCGGGTCTTGTCCGTAGCCAAGGAGGGCCAAGAAGAGACATTATGCAGTTGACGGACATATTTCCTGCGATACCGCAAGTCAAACGGTTGGTGGTCTCGGAGCCGGACGCTGCGGAGGAGAGCATAGATTTCTGGATCTGGTACCGGTCGTTCCAGGGGTTGATCAACCGCGCCGAACCGCAGCTTTACCTGGTCCGGCACGATATCCAGACGCGCGAGGGTCAACCGCGGCCGCTCTATGAACACCACTGGCTGGACTATTACGTCGAACGGTTCGGCCTCCCCACGGAACGGCTCGACGACGTGGACGACGCAATCGAGCGGTACAAACATCTGGTTGACGGGTACGTACTCTATGACACACACGATGTGACCCAGACGCAGAACTTGGCAATAACGCGCGCGGGACTCGAAGGTCTCCTCCCGATCGCCCCCGACCAGGAACGCTGGATGACCCGTCACAGTATACCCAAACGCGACGATCTGCGCGGCAAGTTCGCGAGTAACGCCGATGCCGCCGAATGGGCGCTCGACAACCTCTGGCCGCACTGTTACAAACGGCTCTATGCGAATTTCTGCATCCACCGACCGCTCTGGTACGCGCTCGCGCACGAGCTGGAAGACTTTATCGTGTACCACAAAGGCCTAGCGCTCGATCTGCCTCTCAGCCGTCAGACTCGCCGCACGTTGCGCCTCTATCGGCGAATGCTGGAGTCGGCGGAACCTCCCGGCGTGCAGATGAACTGGCATTGCGTTTGTGACCAGGAGAAAGAGTACGTCGCGGAAGCCGCGGAACGGGGATTTTTCACGCTGTGCAGCGTGGCTACGCCGAACCTGACAATCCACGGCGGTGTGGGCGACCCGGACGCCTCATACACCCAACCGATCCCGCCGGCTGGATCGTGCAAGGCCGAGCCGGACAAAGTCTACGTCTGTTTTTACAACAGCGACGGCGATGCGACCTGGGCGATGAACAACCTCCATTCAGGCAACTGGCTAGTGCCGCAGCGCGGCCGGTTCAAGTTCGGCTGGGGTTTCCTGCCGCTGATGGTCAAGCTCATGCCGGGAATGTTGCAGTACTACCACGAGACGCGAAAACCGAACGACTGTTTCTGGGGACCATCATCGGGTGCGGCGTACACGTACACGCATCTCTGGCCGAAAAACCTGGTTGATCTATACCTGAGCGAGACCCGGCGGCTGCTCGACCAGAGCGGACAAAACGGGTGCAACATGGTGAACTGGTTCCTGCGCGACTGGTGGCGCGAGGTCGAGGATGACGAGGCCGTCCTACGAGAACAGGAGGCGCTGAAATCCGGGCCGGGCCTCGTGTGCGGTCTCGGCGGGTCGCCCTATGCGAAAAGCTACCCGCACGGGCCGATCCCGAAGCTCCACTCGGTGCATATCGCCAACGTCGGCCGGGATAACGTCGGCGATATCGTCCGGTTCACGAAAGAATGTCCCACACGTCCCGCGTTCATGTTCCTTTTCGCTCAGATCGCGGTCGGCATATGGGACCAGCTCGAGTCGGAGATGGCCGAGTTTGCCCGCCATACCGACATTGAGATTCTCGGCATGGACGAGTTCTTTCTGACGCTGCAGGATGCCGTCGCGCGCGGTCTGGTCAAGGAGGAGTTGTACGAGAAGACGGACGCGCTTGCAGAGACCTGGTTGAAGGCGCCGGGTAGGCACCGGCTGGCATTTTGTGAGAGGTTGACGGAAGAGCTGGCTCAGGTGGCCCATGCGGAGCCGGAAGAGCGCCGACGCCACCTGGCGGAAGCGGCGTGGACCAACCTCGTCTCGTGCGAGATCGAGCACGTCGCACGCGACCGTGAGGAGTTCCTGGCTGCGTTCAAGGGCCGCCCCCCGTTCACCGCCGACGAAGAGGCGGACGCGCTGTTGTACACCGCGTTTACCGTCGCGTGGACGCTGGTGCGGGCAGCCATTGAGGCCCAAGGAATCTACGCAAACCATCGGACGCAGTGCCTGAACGATTTCAAACGGACATGCGGCGATCTGGTCGACGCGACGGCGTTTGAGAGGCTGTTCGAGGCGTGGGAGGCGTGGGAGGACGGTGTACCTGCGGTCGAAGAGATGGCGGCATGGTGTGACGAGGTTGCATCGGCAGGGCGAACGCTCCGAGACGCGCTCGGACCGGAAGAGGAAGAAGATTTCACCGGTTGGCCGCCGCGTACGATCTGATTTTGGGAAGATCGGCGATTTGAGCCACCGTTTTATGATGCCCAAAATCTTGGCGAATGGCTCCCAGACCCTTTCAACAACTCTTCCGGTTTATCGCCTTTCCCATTTGAAATCCAAAGCGCCGCCCGGCACGTTTCTCCCTTGACACAAAATGTAGGTTCCTGTTACCTTCGGCGTGTGAGGTTCTGTATGGACAGCAGTCCCAGATCCAGAACTTATTGCATCCTGACTGCGCTCATCGTGTTCGTTTTCGCGGCGATCGCCGCAGGGCTCGGGTGTTCGTCCCGCAGTGCGCCGTCAGAAGGAAAGACCCGGGTTCGATTCTCCTTCTGGGGCGGCTTCCTCGAGCTCAAGCTGTGGGAAGAGCTGAAAGCACTCTACGAGAAGCTTTACCCGGACACCGTTCTACAGCTCGAATATTCCCCCGGCGAATACCACCGCAAACTGCGCCTCAACCTCATCGCCGGAACCGCCGCAGACGTGCTAATGGTGGACGATGAGCTCTACCCTGCATACGCGCAGAGCGGCAATCTGGAAAACCTCGAACGTTACATCGAGCGCGATAGGGACGAGTTCGACTTCGAGGACTTCCTGCCCACATCGCTGGAATCGTTCACTTACGAGGGTGAACGGTTCGCGTTACCATGGGACGGGTTCAGCACCATTGTCTTCTACAATTGCGATATTTTCGACGAAGGAGGTATTCCCTATCCGAGAGATGATTGGACATGGGAGGATCTTCAGAGGACGGCGATAGCTCTCACGAAAGATCTTGACAACGACGGCCGGATCGACCAGTTCGGTTTCAACGTAACGTTCGGCTGGCGCGACATGGAACCCGTAATATGGTCCTACGGTGGACGGATACTGACGCCGGACAAGAAGCGGTTCGCAATGAACACCCCGGAAACCATCGCCGCCCTCCAGTACCTCTATGACCTCAAGTTCAAGTACCACGCGATGCCGCAGGCGGGCGAACTGGCCGGCATGCTCGTGGAAATTCAGATACTGACAGGCCGTGTCGCGATTCTGATGGCGCCCGCCTATATGATGAGCATCATGCGCGGCGTGGAAGCGATGAGATGGGACGCCGTGCATATGCCTAGCGGCCCTACCGGCAAGGCCTCGCGCCTCTCGTGGGACGGACTCGCCATCTACACCGGCTCACAGCATAAGGAAGAAGCGTGGCGGTTCATCAAGATGGTTTTAAGCGACGAAGGGCAACGTATTGTCGGAAAACTCCAACGCGGTCTGCCGGTGCGGCGGTCGGCCGTCGTTGAATCTTACGTTGACCCCGAGACGCCTCAGAAGGAAGAGAAGTTTCTCGAGGCTGTTGAGTACGGCAGGGTCACACCCATAACCGTGAAATACGTCGAAATGGACTTCGCCATCCAGCGCGAGCTCGACAAACTCAGCCTGGGTAGAATCGACCCGGAAACCATGGTTCGGAATCTCGAACCGAAAGTAAACCGGCTCCTGAGTGAGGAAGATTCATGATCTCTGCGAAGTCAGGGAGCTTACGACGTGCTGTGAAACGCAATGTTGAGGGGTACCTCTTCGCCTCGCCCTGGATCGTAGGTTTCGTGGTCTTCACACTCGGGGCGATGTTGTTCTCGCTCTTTCTATCCTTCGCACGGTGGGATGCACAGACTCCTCTCGACCAGATCCAGTTCATAGGACCAAGAAACTACAAGGAGATGTTCACGGAGGATGAGTTCTTCTACAAAGCGCTTTACAACACCGCGTACTACAGCTTCTTCTCGGTCCCATTAAGGGTTGCGGTCGCCTTGCTGCTGGCCATCTTGCTCAACCAAAAGGTACGAGGGATAGCTTTCTTCAGAACGGCCTTTTATCTTCCGTCCATAGTGATCGGCGCGGCAACCGCGGTCGTGTGGTCGTGGATATTCAACCCGTCGTACGGCCCGCTGAACAGCGCCTTACACAATGTGAATGCGTTTCTTGATCACGTCCATCTCGGTTTTATCAACCTGCCTGAACCCGGCTGGTTGGAGAGCGAACTCTGGTCGAAACCTGCTCTGATCCTGATGAGCGTGTGGGGAGTTGGCAGTAGTATGCTGATATATCTTGCAGGTCTACAGGGTGTTCCGGGACACCTGTACGAGGTCGCCGATCTTGACGGGGCGTCCTCTGTCCGGAAGTTCTGGAACATTACTGTGCCTATGATAACGCCCACGATATACTTCAACCTCATCATATCCGTCATCGGAGCGTTTCAAGTGTTCACGCAGGTTTACGTCATAACCCCGGACCACGCCGGAGGTCCCAACAACAGCACACTCGTCTACGTACTTCACCTGTACAGAAAGGCGTTCGATGAATTGCGGATGGGATACGCGTGTGCGCTCGCATGGGTACTGTTCGTGATAATTCTGTTCTTCACGTTGCTCATCATACGCTCGTCAGCGCTGTGGGTCTACTACGAGGGAGAACGGAGGTAACGGTGCCAAAGCAGCGGGTAAGCGGGTGGCGTCGAAAGAGAGTCCGCCGCACCCTGTGGCGTGTCACCACATACACGATATTGATCGTCCTCTCATTAGCCTTCAGCGTACCGTTCCTTTGGTCCATCTCAACTTCGCTGAAAAGCTTTGACCAGGTATTCAGGCCGGGAGCGTGGATCCCAAGCCCCGTTAAATGGGCTAACTATATACACGTATTTGACAACATACCGTTTCACCTTTTCTTTGTAAACAGCATGATCGTCACCGGCGCGTGCGTAGTCGGTCAACTATGCTCCGCATCGCTTGTCGCATTCAGTTTCGCGCGGCTGCGATGGTTTGGCCGCGAGTTCCTTTTCCGTGTGATGCTGAGCACGATGATGCTGCCTGCCGCGGTTACCCTGATACCTCATTTCATACTCTTTAAGTACTTGGGTTGGATAGACACGTTCAGACCCCTTATAGTACCCGCATATTTCGGTGGAGGCGCGTTCAACATATTCCTGTTACGCGAGTTCTTCAAGACGATTCCAGTCGATCTGGAGGATGCGGCCAGAATAGACGGGTGTTCGAGCTTCAGGTTCTTCCTGCAGATTATGGTTCCGCTCGCCAAGCCTGCGCTGGCCACCGTGGCGGTACTCTCCATCGTGGCGCAGTGGAACAACTTTCTGCATCCGCTGATCTACCTCAACTCGTACCGCAAGTTCACGGTAGCCGTCGGAATCAGCATGTTCAGGGACGCCTACAACATCTTCCCACATTACATGATGGCAGCTTCGGTCATGGCGCTCGTGCCTATATTGATCATCTTCTTTGTCGCTCAAAGGTATCTCATACGTGGTATCGTGCTCACCGGGATGAAAGGGTAGTAACGATGCTGACAACGGGTGTGGCAAAGAGTACTATACTGACGAGAGAACGGCAGGGAACGGTGCCAGGTAGGTTCAAATGAGAAATCTCCGTTCACGTATCTGTTGTCCGGATTGCAAAGACTGAACCAAAGGGGGAAAGACGCATGAAACGATACACAGTTGCTCAAGTCGGGGTCGGTCCCAGAGGCAGGATCCACGCGAACGCTTTCCTTGAGCTGAAAGACCGTTTTGGACTGGTCGGGCTCTGCGACCTCGATCAGGAGAAACTCAAAACCTATGCCAAACAAAAGAATCTCGCCGATGAGGTCCTCTACGACGATGCAGAAAAGATGCTAGCGACGACGCAGCCGGACGTGTTCTGTTTCGTGACGCAGCCGGACGTGCGCCTGCCGATGGTCGAACTGGCCGCGAAGCATGGCGTGAAAGGCCTGGTGTTCGAGAAACCGATGGCCACGTCGTTGCGCGAAGCGTGGGCCTCGACCCGGTTGTGCCGCGAGCACAACATCAAGACCGTCGTTTCGCATCAGCAGAAGTACCTCACGTCACTTCAGAAGGTGAAACAACTCGTCGACGCCGGCGAGGTCGGCGACGTAATAGAGGTCAACGCCACATGCCAGGCCTGGTTATCCCAGCTCGGCACCCATTTCATGGACTACATACTCTGGGTCAACAACGGCAGCAAGGCGAAATGGGCCGTAGGTCACGTCCACGGCAGGGAACTTCTAAGCGATCACCACCCATCCCCGAACTACACAATGGGCCACGTCGAGTTCGAGAACGGCGTTCGCTCCTTCTTCGAGTTCGGCAGGCTGTCGGCGTCTCACATGCCCGAGGACAAGTTCTGGCTGGACAGCCGGCTGATCGTGCACGGCACGCACGGATACGTATGGGGAGACACCGACGGACGCTGGAGTGCCTGCATCAGGTCGTCACGCGGAGAAGTGATTGGCGAACAGGGCGACGGGTGGGTCATCCAGGAGCCTACGAGGCTCCAGCCACTCTTTCTGAAAGACTTCGTCGAATGGCTGGACGACGACAGCAAGATCCATCCATGCAATATCGACATCGCCTACCACGGGTACGAAATCCTCGAGGCGGTGTGTATCAGCGCCATGGACGACGTTCGAGTCGATCTGCCGCTCGATCCGTCCCAATGTGAAGACATCATCGAGCGTATGCGCAGAGAGCTGCCTGAGTGTCCGGAACGAAAATGACGTAAATGGGCGAACCCGGAAATGCTAAGATTCGGCGGCCGTTCATGCAGACCGGCCCGGCGAACTGCGCCCCCGTCGAGGCGGGCCGTGAACGGCTCAAGTTGGGACCTTGGCGTTGTCACTGAGTTACATTTCGACGCCACGCGCAACGTTAACAGCCGCTTCGACACAGTCAATCATGGCTTCGCGAAATTCGATGAAGTCGGCCTCTGTATTGGTGGTGTCCAGGACTTTGCCGCCCAGTCCCAGCACCACCTCATCGTGACTCTTGTCGATCATCGCCGGAAGGCGCACGTCCAGAAGATCCCGGACCTGGGACTGCACAGGTGCCGGCAGGACCGGCTTGGTCTCAGAGCTAAGTCTTGCGCGTAATGCGGCCATAATCCGGTAATCCTCGACGCTCTCGCGAACGGCCTCCCAGCGGCGGCTGGTCACCGGCTTCGTGCGGCCGGGGTATACAAGCGGGTACTCGTAGTTAATTCGTCCCCACGGATCTTCACCGATGTTGTAACACCAGTACCCCATGCCGGTGGTACCCCAGCGGAACGCGTAATGCGCTGCTGTGCGGAACTGGCCGATCAAGTTGACGTTCTTGATGTTCGCGCCCACCGGTCGGGCGTAGCTGTACCCGCAGTCGTAAGACCAGAGTATCCCGTTGGAACTGCGCACGACGTGCATGAGGGGCGTGTCCTCGGCCAGCATGTTGATGCCCACGCACCAGATGTCAATGTACGGCGCCATGGCCTCGAACATGGGCAGTTCGCCGCCCCCGTCCTGGTAGATCATTACTTCTGGATCGGCAGCGCGCACGGCCTTGCCGAACTCTACCATCTTGTTCACGGCATCCCAGCCGTGTCCGCCTGGTTCATCAATTGGATAGAGCCCGAAATGCTCCTTGTCGATCCCTTTGGCTGCAAGGTGCTGCGTCAGATCTGCGATGTACTCCTTCATGTCCGCCGCGAACTCGCCACTGCCAATTTCGCCGCGGAACGCAGGGATTCCGTTGAGCAAAACAATTGCGTCGTGTCCTTCGAAGGACGCGATCATGCTGTCCAGACTCGTGTAGTCGACCCCGGTCAAAATTCCCTTTTCATCGTACCTGGGTGTGCCCTGGGGACAGATGAAGACGTTGTTGCCGTGTGCCAGCATGTCCTTTATCGCGGAGTCGTCGTATCTGGCCCAAGCGCACAGCCGGAAGTCGCCCGGGGGAACCATCTCGAACGGCAGAACGTTGAGGGCGAGTTCCACACGCGTCTCCGGAGGCGGGACAGCCTGGGGGCTCCTGGGACCATCGACCACTCCGGCACCGTTGAGAGCCTGCAACCGGACTACCACCTGATGTTCGCCCGTTTGGGCGCCGTATGCGTCCACATCCAACCAGATCTCGCGGCTCCCCAGCGCCGGGATTGTTATGACGGAGCTTTCGTCCAGTTCGGGCAAGGGATCCCACGACGTTCCACCAAGCGAGGTAACGGTTGGGACCGAACGGTGCACCGTTACACGGAACCCGTCGGGCGGCGTTTCGACCAGCACACGCACCTCGAGGGGACGCTCAAGGATGTTCAGAACGTCTAACGCAACCGGTTCGTGCTCGCCAGGGACCATGCGACGTGCGATCTTCACCGGACTGACAACCGACGCCGGAAGCTGCTGATCCACGTTACGATTGTCCCACAGTCTCCCTTCGTACGCTATGAGACTGGTCCCGGGCCCAAGTGCCGGCGCTTGCGATACGAGATCGGCCAATTTCAGCGCGCGTTGGGCACGTGACACGAACGCGGCCGTCTTTTCGACGGCGGTATCAGACGGCGTCGCACTTCCTCCATGAACCGCCCGTTGAAGCGGTATTAGATTGTCACGCTCCCGCTCGATGTCCTCGGCTTCACGCCAAAGGGCCGCTGCTGATAGCGGCAAATGCTCGGCAACTTCACTCGCGGCTTCTCTTAGGGCAAGTATGCCTCGCTCCACCACGCCTTGTTCATTGGCGAAAGGCAAAAGATGAAGCTCCCGCGTGCCGTGGTAGATCTCTTGCCCCGCCGGCGTGGATAGGGACCACTCAAAACGGTAAGTCCCGGGAGAAAGAACCGCCAGAGGCATGTGAAGTTCGCTGTACTCGCCCACAACCTTTGACGTCACCATCTGGCGCGCGCCGTCCGGGCGCACACACACCGCAGACGCGTTGAGCGGCTTATCGCCGGGGGCGGGATTGATTACGGAAAACCGGATGTCTTCCCCGAGGAGCACCTGGCCCGCTGTCAGGTTCGTGGGAACCATACGCAACGCGCCTCTCGCGGCCAAGCCGAACCAAGCGCCCGTCTTGTATTCGTTTCCGCGATATGTTGCCCATTGTGCCTCCGTGTCCAAAGGAGCGGCGGTGGTGAAGCAGAACGTCTTGCCCGATTCACCGCCTGTGATTACCATTTCAAGTCCGGGCGAATCGGGAACGAGATCTCCGAACGCAGGGGTGATGTTGATGGTGCGGTTATCGAACTGCAAATCGAAGATGAATTCGCCGGCCTGGTTCAGCACTTGCAGGTGTCCTTCTTGCGTGCACAGCGCGTACTCGAGATCTCCGTCACCCTGTATGTCAATGATGGCACCGGCACCCAGCGTGCGGCCCTGCACGTCGATTTCCCATAACACCGCGCCAGCTTCGTCGAGACGGTACACGACACCTATCTGGGTAATCAGGAAGATGTCCGCCTGCCCGTCCGAATCGAAATCGCCGACGGAAATGGTCGATGCTACCGGACCGCGAACCGGCCTATCCCAGAGCATCGACCCATCGGAAAGAAAGCAGAACACTCGTCCCTCATTGGAGGCGGCGGCGATGCGCGCACTCCCATCAGAAGCTGCGAACATAACCGGCGCCGACGTAGCCCAAGTTTGGGAAGTGCCACCAATCTCCCGCTCCCAGAGCAACGCGCCGTCCGAGTCAAGCGCGACGAGTATGCCTTCGGTCGTAACCAAAGCCATTTCGAGACCTGGATCCCCGTCGAGATCGCCCACCGAAGGATGGGAAGGCTTCCCCCTAACCTTGGACTGCCAAACAACCTTTCCCGTGGCGGCAGTAAAAGCCCATACCGCACCGGACTCATCCGTCTGGACTACCTCGTAGGTGCCGTCGGCGTCAAGGTCGCAGACCGCCGTCACTGACCAACTGGCCGGGCCGTTCAGCTTGACCTGCCAAACCTCTTTGCCCGTACCGTCGTGGCACGTGAACCATCCGCCGGTGTCCGCCGTGAAAATCAGAGGCGGCAGACCTTCCCGGGGAAGGACCGCGGGCCACGTCATATACCGCGCCTTGTTCCGATAACGCCACAGCTCGGTTCCGTCGCCGTCGAGGGCGACCAACTCTTCCCGGCCTGCTATCAACGCCTCGACGTCCCCGTCATTGTTGATATCGGCAAGCGTAGCGCCGCTCTCCAGCAGCGTCGCCAAGTCGACGGTCCACAGTGGGCGGATCGCCAACTGCTCGGCTCCTCGAGCCGGCACGGCAATAAGACCTAAAGCCAGGGCTACGGAGAATAATTTGGTCATTATGCGTTCCTTTCGACACGGCTTCTAACGAGACGGCAGATCGTCCCGCCAGGACCACAGCGGCCACCGGGTATTGGCGGAGGCCATCGTCTTTTCGCCGTTCACAAAGCCCGCCATGACGATGATGAACACGTAGACCGCCACGGCACCCGCTACCCATTTTCGCCAGTTGACGCGTTCAGCTACCTCGTCCGGATCGGTCACGTCAGGGCGTTTCCCCCAGACGGCATACGCGATCATAAGTGCGTAGATAACCCAGAAGACGAGATGCATGCGGATCGACCGCGGCTGGTACGGGTAGAAAGGAAAGAGAGCGTTCAGGTTCTGGATGAGCAGCATCAGGCCCGAGAAGTAGAGGATGGGAAATGCCGCGAACCGATGTTTGTTCCGGAAATGGAGCCAGAGCCAGATACCAGCCCCCACGAACCCCAGAAAACAGACCACATGTATTGCCGCGAGGATCCCCCGGCTAAAAGCTTCCGGGTTCGAATACCTGTACGACTCCAGCAAGTTGGCCCAGTGCTGCAACTTCTCTTCGGGCCTGATTCTGAGCAGCCTATGCATTATTGGAATAAACGTCATAACGTAAAAGACACTGTAAACGCTGAGCAGCGGGTACCCCTCGCCTTCGGGCGGGTCGGGAAACTTCTTCCCTAGCATCCCGAAAGTGAAAACAAACCCGCCGATGAAACCGCAGCTCACTTCCATGATGTTCCAGTGGTTAATGGAAAACGTTTGGAGGTAGCTCACGTTGGCCAGAAACCTTCCCATGGCCATCCCCAACCCAAACCCGATATATCCGAACAGGGCACCTTTGAAACCGTATCGTTTCTTATTGAGCACCAGCCATATAAAGAGCCCTATGACCCCGCCCGTGTAACCGATCGACAGATCCGACCGAGGCGGGTTGATGTGGAAGCCGAGCAACGTCACGACTAAGAAGTACACCGCCGAACCGGCCAGAAGGACCGTCACAACCGCGCTGACAAGCTCGGTTGCTTTGAGCCGGTCTTTCTCGAGCGCCAAACCGAGCAGCGCACAGCCGAAACATCCCCATGCGCCGCCCTGCAGCACGAGCGTGAAGAAACCGTACGAGTAGTTGATGAACGTATCCGATTTGGCGTACCCGTGAAGGATCCCGTAGCTCATCGCGCCGCCGGTCGAGATACCCAACCCGCCGATCGCGCCAAGCAGCGGCATCCATTTGAACATGGATTTCTGGCCCGTGACGTAGGCGAACCCCAGCCCGAGCGCAGCACCGGGAAACATCGCCCCAAGCACGTGACCGAAATCGCCCCGAATACCCCATCCTAGACCCACCGCCAGCGCTACGAACAAAGCCCTCGCGAACCGGTCCCCCTTCTGCATGGCGCTTTCCATGTCGATCCTCCCGTCTCCTCGAACGTAGTTGTCCCGTCTCGACCCCGGGAAAAGACTATCCCATCCGGGCTTGACTGTCAAGACAATCAGGACTCAGTTCGCTCGGAACACGGTCAGGACGAAAGAGAATCCTCGACGACCGGACGGCACTGTATTATAATGGTAAGGAGTTAACTCAACCGCAGCACCTAAACGCGGGCGGTAGTGCCACGACGAAGGTACCTACCGGAGATTACCTATGCCAATAAGGTTGATAGCGACCTTTGCGTTAGCTTTCACGGCAATATCCGGGGCGGCTGAAGACGTCCGCACGATGCAGTACACGCCGCGCTCGCCCGAAGCCGCCAGAGCTTGGCAGGAAGATGTGCGGGAGGCGCTGTTCGAACGTCTTCGTCTGACCGATCTCGTGAAGTCCCGTGGGGAGATCTCGCTTGAGCCGCAGATCGCGAAGACGGAAGAACGTGACGGATTTGTACTAGAGCACGTCCGCATCCAGTCTACCGGGGAGCGGAGTATTGCTGCCGTTGTCGCCCGACCGCTTAAGGTGGAAGGTCCATCACCGGCAGTCGTTTGTATACACGGCCATGGTGGCGACCGCTTTACCCCGTTCAACGCCAGCGCGCGCCAGTACAAGCTATTCGGCACGGAGCTCGTACGGCGCGGTTTCATCGTGATCTCGACGGATGTAGGCCAGCACAAGGTCTATGAGCAAGGACGCACCTTGATGGGCGAACGGCTGTGGGATCTTATGCGGTGCGTGGACTATCTTGAGTCGTTACCCGAAGTCGATCCCAACCGAATCGGTTGCGCGGGGCTGTCGTTGGGCGGCGAAATGGCGATGTGGCTGGCCGCGATGGACGAACGCGTCAAAACCACCGTGAGCGCAGGGTTCCTCACGATCATGGACCAGATGGAGCAGAACCACTGTATGTGCTGGAAGTTCGACGGGCTGCGCGAACTTGTCGATTTTGCAGACATTTACTCTCTGATCGCGCCGCGTCGCCTCCAATGCCAGAACGGTCTCAAGGAACCGCCGACTCAGTTCATCGTGCCGCTCGCCGAAAAGGCTATGAAGGAGATCCGTCTCATCTATGAAGATCTCGGCCGCGCGGAGAACGTAGATTTGGAAGTCCACGACGGCGCTCATGAGATTGCCTTGGAACCGCTGATCGAATTGTTCTCAACCCATCTCGCTGACCAGAAGAGGGCGGCACGATGACGGAATTCCGATCTAGTTCCGGAAACTCGTGGCAGGCACACGCAACGGTGCGCGAGACATTACTCTCGCCGTCACCCGCCGAGCAGGAAGCGGCAGAAGCGTTTGAGACGAGCCAGCGGAAGTGAAGTCGGCGGATAGCGGAATGGCGGGTCAACACGCATTGATCTGCGCATCACGCTCTTGTAGTGGGTAAAGCAGTCGAAACCCGCTTTTCCCCTGTATGAACCCATTCCGCTTGCACCTACACCGCCGAAAGGCAGATCCTTGCTCAGAATGTGAGTAACGGTATCGTTGATGCACACGCCACCCGCCACGGTCTGCTCTATCACCCGATTCTGAATACCACGGTCTTTCGTGAACAGGTATAAGGCGAGCGGCTTCGGCCTCTCACGCAACATCGACAGCACCTCGTCGAGATCACCGAACTCTAGGACCGGTAGGATCGGACCAAATATCTCTTCCTGCATCACTGGCGACGCGGGATCGACGTCGGTCATGATCGTAGGCGCTATGAACAGATTGCTCTCGTCGTACTCGCCGCCGCAGACAATCCGGCCTTGCGGCAGGTAGCTCACCAGCCGATCGAAGTGCTTGCGGTTCACGATCCGGCCGAAATCCTTGCTGCTCTCAACTGAGTCGCCGAAGAACCGGCCCAGTGCCCGCTCCAGGGCTTGCAGCAGCGAGTCTCTGATACGCCGGTCAACCAGCACAAAGTCGGGTGCCACACACGTTTGGCCTGCGTTCAAACATTTGCCCCACATGATTCGTCTCGCAGCAGTCTCGACGTTCACGTCGCTGCATACGACACAAGGACACTTTCCACCAAGCTCGAGCGTCACTGGCGTCAGGTGCCGGGCGGCCGCTTCCATCACTGCGCGACCGACCGTCGTGCTCCCTGTGAAGAAAACGTGGTCGAAACGCTCTTGCAGAAGGGCCTCAGCCGCGTCACGGCCACCTTCGACGACCGTCACGTACTCCGGCGGAAAAACCTCGCTCACCATCTGCGCAATCACCGCGGACGTGCTTGGGGCAAACTCCGACGGCTTCAGACACACGCAGTTCCCGGCCGCCATCGCTCCAACCAGCGGGGAAAAGAGCAGTTGGAAAGGGTAATTCCAGGGACCCATGATCAGTACCACACCGTACGGTTCCGGGTATACAAAACTCCGGCCAGGCCAACCGATAGGCGGCGTTCGCCGCCGCTGCGCGCGAGCCCAGCGGCTGATGTGACGTACCGCGTGCGATATATCGGTCTGCACGAACCCGATCTCCGACACGTAAGCCTCGAGCGGCGGCTTGCGCAAGTCGGCGTGCAAGGCACCAAGCAGATCGTTCTCTCTGGACTCGATGGCGCGCCCCAGGGTTCTTAGCTGTTCAGCCCTGAAAAGAACCGGGTGCGTGGCGTGGGTTTCGTAGAAGGCACGCAGGTTTCGCAGCAGTGATGCGTAGTCCGAGGGATGGGTCTTGCCGCCCTCGGGCTCAGAAACACATTCGCGCTCCATCCGTCATCCCCTCTCCCCCCCGCTAAAACTGCACCTGAAGGGCAACTCTCACTCGACGAATCACTGACATTTTGGAAAGCCCGGTGGCCCGCAACCACCGTCCGGGCGGCGAGCATGATGCGGCCTGAACAGCAACCAGCTTCCAATGGACCCAACCTTTGAAAAGTGTCTATTGTAATGCTATACTGTAACATGTATTCACCGAACAGAACAAACTTTGTCTAGAGGTAGTTCCACCGTGACTTCGTCAGGCGCCGCCAGTATATGTTCAGTGATACTCCTTACCGCCAGTGCGACATCAGGGGCCAGCGCGAAGCAGTTACTCGAGACCGGTATCGAGCAGTTCAACGCCGGCTACTGTGCTTGGGATCGGACACAATTCGCCAACGCGGCCGAGATCTTCCAGCAGGCATGCACGGAAAAACCTGATTCCTACGAGGCCCACTACTGGCTCGGGACCGCCCGCTTCCACATCGCCCTGCACCGCCTGGGCGACAAATTGGACCCGGTCGATCCTGCGGAAATCCGCCGGTTGATCAGCGAAGCTGCGGTGCCTTTGAAGCGTGCCGTGAAGCTGAATGGCCGCGATTCGGAGAGTCATGCACTGCTCAGCACCTTGATCGGAATACAGATCGCGGGTAACCCCAAATCCGCACTCTGGCTCGGGCCCAGAACCACGTATCACAAACGGCACGCACTGCGTAACGATCCCGAAAACCCGAGGGCGTACTACCTGATTGGCACTAGCTACTTCAACGCGCCCGGGATCCTGGGAGGACCGGAGAAGGGGCTCCAGTTCTTCTTGAAAGCGGAGAAACTGTTCGAGCAGGAGTCTGAAGAAGCCCCTCAGGCGCTGCAACCTACCTGGGGTTACTCAAGCTGCCTCACGTTCATCGGTCGGACTTACCAGCACATGAACCTAACCAATCAGGCTGCGACGTATTTCCGTAAGGCATTGTCCGTGAATCCGCAGGACAAACTGGCGCAGAAGGGTCTTAGGGCCCTCGGCAAGGAGGAAGCTGTTGAAAACGGGTGATATGATGCCAAATCGTACGCGCAAGAAGGTTATTGTTGTCGGCGCCGGGCTCGGTGGGCTTTCCGCCGCAATCTCATTGGCCCAGAAAGGTTACGAAGTCGAGGTCTACGAGAAGAACGACAAGATCGGTGGAAAGCTCAACTTCCTGAAGGCGCAAGGGTACACGTTCGACCTTGGACCGTCTATTCTAACTCTGCCTCACCTGCTGGAGCGGCTGTTCGAGCGTTCAAGCCGGAGTATGGCCGACTACTTCAGCATCCGGACGGTTCGGCCCCACTGGCGGAACTTTTTCGAGGACGGTACTGTCATCGACTTGTACCCGGAGCAAGACCTAATGGCCGAGCAAGCCGAGAAAGCGGGCGAGACACCGGCCGCCGTTCAGGCGTTTCTGCAATACTCGGGACGGTTGTACGATCTCGTTGATAGCGGTTATTTCCAGGAGGGACTGGATTCGGCCGGTGAATTCCGCAATTTTTACGGATTCACAAAGTTCCTGCAATTTGATCTGTTAAGGACCATGCACGCGGGCGTAGTCCGGCACCTTAGGAGTCCATATCTGCGCGAAATTTTCGACTTCTTCATCAAGTACGTCGGCTCCTCGGCTTACGACGCGCCTGCCTTTATGAACTGCCTGCCCACCATACAGTTCCGCTACGACCTCTGGTACGTTGACGGCGGCATGTACAACATCGCCCGCGGCCTGCAAAAACTCATGGCAGAGCTTGATATTCCTGTCCATCTCAACAGTGAGGTGAAGCAGATACGCGCGAACGGAGCCCGCGTCAACGGAGTCGTCGTTAATGGGGGCCAAATCGCCGGTGCGGACATCGTAGTATGCAACGTGGACGTGATACCCGCGTACCGCGATCTTCTGCACGAAGATGAGCGTTTTCTTGGACGGTTGCGCAGGTTCGAACCATCCTGCTCAGGGCTTGTGCTGGACTTGGGGCTGGACAAGCAGTACCCGCAGATCGCGCACCACAACTTCTTCTTCTCCGGCGACCAGCGCGATCATTTCCACAGCGTGTTTCACAAGAAGGTACTCCCCGCCGATCCGACAATCTACCTCGTCGCCGCTTCAAAGACCGATCCGTCCGTAGCGCCTCCCGGCTGCGACTGCCTGAAGATCCTGCCGCACATTCCCTACATCGATGCGGCACATCCTTTGGGGACGTCCGATTACGCCGGATTCAAGGACCGGATCCTCGATAAACTCGAACGCATGGGACTAAAAGACCTCCGCAAACACATCGTGTTTGAGCACATGTGGACTCCGCTCGATATACAGCGGCAGTACCGTTCCAACCAAGGCTCCATCTACGGTGTGGTCTCCGACCGGCGCAAGAATCTCGCGTTCAAGGCGCCCAAGCAAAGCGCGCGCTACGAGAATCTCTTCTTCGTAGGTGGTTCGGTGAACCCCGGCGCGGGCGTACCGATGGTTGTGTTGTGCGGACAGAATGTATGTCGGCGGGTTGTGGAATGGGATAGCCAATGACGCTTATGCTGTGCATGCTGGCCCTGTGGGGACTTGGGCTTATACTCCTTTTCCGGATACCCGTTTGCGGGACCAGCGGCGCGCGCCGGCAGTATCCGACCTTGTCGGTGATCGTGCCGGCTCGCAACGAGGAACAGAACCTACCCACCCTTCTTGGATCACTCGCAGGGCAGGATCTCTCTCCTACCGAAGTCATAGTCGTTGACGACAACTCCGCGGATTCCACCGCCCGGGTGGCGCATGAAGCCGGTGCAAGCGTTATCGCTTCCAAGCCGCTGCCCGCCGGATGGCGCGGCAAAACCTGGGCTTGCTTTCAGGGAGCCGAGGCCGCTGCGGGGGACGTGTTGCTGTTCGTTGACGCCGATACCTTCTTCGAGAGCGGCGGACTGCGCCGCATTGTGGATACTTACCTGGAAGGGCGCGGTGTAATGTCGGTTGGGGCGTATCATAAGGTCAAGAGTCCATACGAACAGCTGTCAGCTTTCTTCAACCTGATCATGACCGCCGGCACGGGCGCGTTCACTATCCTGGGGAAAAAGCTGCAACCGACCGGCTTGTTCGGCCAGTTTCTCATGCTCGATCGTCGTACCTATTTCGAGTGCGGAGGCCATACCTCCGTAAGGGATAAGATCCTGGAAAACTTTCACCTGGCCGCGGTGTTCCGTCGAGCGGGGACTCCTATGCGGTGTTACGGAGGTAAGGGCGCTTTCAGCATGCGGATGTACCCCCACGGCCTGCGTGATCTGATCGAAGGATGGAGCAAGGCTTTCGCCACAGGCGCCGCTCAGACGCCGCTGCCAATCCTGGTGATGATCATCGCGTGGATCGCCGGCAGCATTGAGTCGGTGCTGTGTCTCACTAGAGCGGTTCTGACTGTCAATATAAACGCCATTGCGTTGTGGGGCACCCTGTATCTCCTATTTGCGCTTCAGATATGGCTTATGTTAACCCGTATCGGCGCTTTCAGATTCTGCACGTCTCTGCTATACCCGATTTATCTGTTGTTCTACCTTGCAGTGTTTGCCCGTTCCTTAATGTTTGTTGTGTTAAAGAAGAAGGTGTCCTGGAAAGGGCGGCAGATGTGAACCGGACCGCTGGGAAGGTGAACGGCTTGAGATGCTAATCGAACTACCCCATGTCTGGCTTGCCGTTGTAAACGTGCTCGGATGGCTGGTCGTCCACCTGGGCGTTGCCTGGCTCGTGACACAGTTCCCGGCCCGGCTCTTCAGGCCCGACGGTTGGCTGTACCGTGCACGTAAATGGGAAAGTAGCGGCCGCTTCTACGAAAAGGTTTTCCGAATCAGGGCGTGGAAAGACCTGCTGCCGGACGGGGCAGCGCTTTTCAACAAAGGTTTCAAGAAGAAACATCTCAAGACCGGAAACCGAGAGTACCTCGAGCTTTTTGTCCGGGAAACCTGTCGCGGCGAGTTAGCGCACTGGATCGTTCTCGGCTGCTCGCTTCTATTCTTCCTGTGGAACCCGTTGTGGGCAGGTTTCGTAATGGTGGGATACGCGCTGGCGGTCAATGTGCCCTGCATTATGGCCCAGCGTTACAATCGGATCCGTCTATCACGAGTCGCAGCACGCCGGCGCAACTAGCCCCGCTAGCTGTCGAGATGTGTTCAGGGCTTTTGCAGCTTCTTAGGCCAGAATATCTCGAATCGCCGGCCCAAGTTCAGAGAACCGGAACTCGTATCCAGTATCGAGCGCCTTCTTCGGTATCACTCGTCTGCTGCAGAGCAATTCAGCGCCAAACTCACCGAGAGCCACTCTCAGCACAAAGGACGGTGTAGGCAGGAGCGCGGGTCGTTTGATCAGTTTCGCCAGATTGCGCGCAAACTCTTTCTGACGAACAGGCTGGGGCGATGTCGCATTCACAGCGCCACTCAACGCCGGGTTGCTGACAGCGTGCAAGACAAGTTCCACAACGTCGTCAATATGTATCCAAGGCCACCACTGGTCCCCGCGGCCGAGAGGGCCGCCTAGACCGGCCTTGAATATGGGCAGCATCGCCGCAAGGACGCCTCCGTACCCCAGAACCATCGCGTTACGCAACCTCACGACGCGCAACCCGAGCTTTTCCGCCTTCACAGCTTCGTTTTCCCAACACTTGCACACCTCGGCCAGGAATTCCGTCCCCGCAGGTGAATCCTCAGTGATTCTCTCGTCGCCTTGCACCTCGTAAAAGCCTACTGCGCTCGCTGATACGAGGACTCCGGGCTTCCTATCCAAGCCCTCCATAGCAGCTACAAGATTGCGGGTGCCGGCTACACGGCTATCCATTATGGCGCGCCTCTTTGCCTTGCTCCAGCGGCCTGAAATGCTCTCCCCGAGCAGGTTCACAACCGCGTGGACATCTCGAAACGCCTCAGGAGGAGGAAGCGAAACCAAAGGCAGCCAGTGATAAGCTCGTACTTCCGATTGGATACGTCGGCTTGCAGAGTCCGGGTCGCGAGTCAGGACGATGACCTCGTGATCCGCTCGCGCAAACCGCCGGCATAGATGTGTCCCAATGAAACCGGTTGCTCCTGTGACCAATACGCGCATCCAGCACTCCGCTCCGCGACCGCCTGTACCATCATCGCTCAAACCTAGCGATGTACCCCTTCACGTCAAACTTCGACGCGCATCCGCCGTAACTCATGAACCGAATCTTTCCAAAGACTGGTCTCTCATTCCACGCCCTGTCATGAACCCCGCCGATTGACCACGCGATTCCCGTATACCCATTTGGATCTCTCCCGTCAAGCTCATACCGATCGTTGAGGTATATGGCAATCTTCATGGCCTCCTCGGGCGACTCTGTCCACTCGAGTATCTTCTTCGCCCAGTACATTCGCATGTATCCGTGCATCTTGCCTGTGTTCACCATCTGCAACTGTGCAGCGTTCCAGAGAGGGTCGTGCGTCCGACCTTTTTCGAACTTTTTCAAACCATAGACATAGGCCCTTTGATCGGAACGATGTTCGTCGAGCGTCCTCTTAGCCCAGTCAGGAAACCCTTCTAACGAATCGTAGCTGGCACTGTAGAAACAGAAGTTGTCCGATAGCTCACGACGCACAATAAGCTCCTCCAGAAACGCCTCTTTCACTTGTGCGGGCGCGCCGGACTTCTGGACCTCAATGGCCACCCTTTGCGCCGAGATCTGGCCGAAATGCAGGTACGGCGAGAGACCTGACTGGCCATCCTCGTTCGGGTCGTTACGCGTGTCGTCGTACTCGGCAAGACGGTACCTGATAAACCGTCTTAGCGCCGCCCTACCCGCCTTTTCTCCGGGCTTTATCCCGTCTATCTCTCTTACGGTCCGGTCAACTTGAAGTTGGCGATCCAACTCGTTCCAATCGACCTTCCTGAGTTTGCCATGCCACGGTACCCGGTGCTTCTTAACGGAAGGAAAAGGTTTCATGAACTGCGCTACCAGCCGACCGATTTTCGGCCGGAAAGTCCGTGCCGCATACTCCTGCTTCGGGCTCGCGATCCAACAGGGGACGATGTTGTGTGCATCAACCTCGTAGAAAGGAACTTCTACCCTGTTGGCCACACGAGTTTTCCACCCTCTCTTGACGCGGAGAGGATCGAAATCGGTAACAAGGGCACCTGCACCGTAGTCGTGAACGAATGCGGGAATCTCTTTGTCCGGCCGGCCCGCAATCAGTGCAAATCCGATCTTCTTCTCGCGCAGGACCTGCTCGACCTCCTGCAAACCTTTGAGCATGAACCCGTATTGCCGGATAGTTGCGCCGAGGAACCTCGGCACAAGGCAGAAGACCACCGCCAGAGGCTGCCGCCACCGCAACGCGAGCTCCTGAGCGAAAATCAGCGCCCAATTGTCGCGCGCACGCTGATCTCTGCTCATCCAGTAGACAACAGATCCCGGCCTTTCCTCGCACTCGTTCAGCAACCTGACCCGTCTGATATCAACCACAGGTCATCTCCCTCCGCACGTCATGCGCAAAATGCCTCCATATACGCTCAAACATATGCTATCATATATTGAGCGTTTGCAAAAAGAGAAAGGCCGAAAACGATGCCTCCGCATTACAACCTTTCCAGCCTGAGGAAGCTTCTAACAGCCGCGGGTTTCGTAGTAGCCTGTTTTTGCGTTGTAGGCGTGGGGCAGTTGTTCTTCGGCGGGGAACCGGGAGAGTGGTACCAGAACCTGCAAAAACCATCCTTTACACCTCCTGACTGGCTGTTTGGGCCGGTCTGGACCGCTCTGTATGTTTGCATGGGTTTGGCGGCGTGGTTTGTGTGGAAGAAGCGCCTGACATCGCGCGTTTCTGTTGCATTGACCCTGTTTGTGCTGCAGCTTCTGCTTAACGCAGCCTGGCCGCCCGTATTCTTCGGATGTCAAAACGCCGGCCTTGCGTTTGCAGAAATCGTAGCGCTGTGGATTGCGATAGTGGCAACGGCCTCAAGTTTCTTCCGGATTTCTGCGCCTGCAGGATGGTTGATGGTTCCTTACCTAGTATGGGTTACCTTTGCGGCTGTGCTCAACGGTTTCATCTGGCGAATGAACGCATGAAGGAACCGATAATCGTGCGACGTATCACCTTATTTGCATTGGCATTAGCAGCGGCAGCGTTTTCGGTCGCAGCCGCTGACCAAAGTCAGAGTCTCCGCCGGCACCAGGAGGTCGTGATGAAGCTGCAGAAAAGAAACGATAATGAACAAACCATCTTCGATTTCCAGAACGACAGGAGTACCGAACCCTGGGATAACATCGACGACGTTGTCATGGGCGGACTCTCCAGCAGCAAGATGGCGATCGAGAACAACATGGCTGTCTTCGAAGGCAACGTGTCACTGGAGAACCGCGGTGGCTTTGCGTCAGTCAGGTCTCAACCGCAAGATCATTATCTGGCTGATTACGACGGTATCGCCATCGAAGTGCGGTCGGACAACAGACAATACAGCCTTCGCATTAGAACCACGCAGCAGTTCGATGATGTCGGATATATGGCGCCCCTGAAAACCGAAGGCGGGAAGTGGGTGGTAACCAAAGTCCCCTTCTGCATGTTTAGGGCAGTATATCACGGTAGGGAGGTTCCAGACCATCCGGAGCTTGACCCCGGAAAGATCAAGATGTTCGGACTGCTGATCTCAAACAAACAGGAGGGACCGTTCCGGCTTGAAATGCACTGGCTCAAGGCTTACAGAGAACCGTATTTTGCCGCAGTAGCCTCCGTCGACGACCTATCTCCATTCAAATGGAAGAAGCGACCACTGGTGATAGGCGCGAAATCACTCCAGGATGACCGCCTCAATCTCCAGAGGCGGTGGGTTCAAGAAGGCGCCGAGGGTTTTAGGGAGAGGGACATGGTTCTGTTAGAACTTCTCGAGTCGGATCTTCTTCGTGGCAACGTTCTACGCTCGAAATTGAGCTTAGACAATGACGCGTTCACGGTTCTACTGGTTGGCAAGGACGGAGGCGAGAAACTTCGGTCGCAGACACCGGTGCCGATGGCAGAGATCTTTGCGCTCATTGACTCGATGCCCATGCGCAAACGGGAAATGGGACAAGGTGCAGATTAGATCTCAACGAATTTGGTTCGCAAACTAGCACCTTGCCCTCGG
>Ga0180438_10002684_pt1 | contig 28315 bp, 24 predicted proteins | sample SS_ome_12_FD_132455 | JGI IMG/M metagenome (GOLD analysis project Ga0180438, IMG submission 132455) | Hypersaline lake sediment archaeal communities from the Salton Sea, California, USA - SS_3_D_2 metaG | ecosystem: Environmental > Aquatic > Non-marine Saline and Alkaline > Hypersaline >...
CAAGTTCCCTCGCGCCTCTCGGCGGAGAAGTCCGATCTCGGAAAGGCTCTTGACTGTTCGCTGAACGGAGCGAAGTGCTACTCCCGTGCGCTGCGCGATCTCGCGAAGGTAGAACTCGCTGCCGGCGTTCAGTAGGAAGAGGGAGAGTATCTTCACTCGAGACTCAGAACCGAAGAGTTTCTTGAGCATTTCCGATCACCGTATTCGAATTGTATACGATCGTATGCTCTTTGTCTACACACCCGATCCGAGGAAGCGCCCTCTTGCCGAAGGTTGGCGGTTCGAATCCGCTCGTCTCCACCAGACCGTACAGCAGACAGAACTGAGGACCCTAGGTCCTCAGTTTCTTCTTTCGGATGCGGCAGTCGATACTCAATCACGACACGGTCTGCATCGACGGTGACGGACCTGAGAATCCCAGCAAGAATCTGCTTCTTCTCTGCAAGCGTTCCTCTTCGAAGAGTCTCTTGAAGCTTCGTCACGTACTGCTTGATCGCTTCCCTCGGAAGCACGATCAGCTGAGAGGCTTGCTGTCGGGTCTCCAGCTCCCGGAGTCTCTTCTCCGCGTGATCGAGATCCTCTCGTAGCTCATGGATCCGGGGCGCGAGATCATGGAGGTCGAGGGACTTCGTCTCAAGTGCGTCGTAGTGGCGCTCTAGCCTCGACTTGATGTGTGTAATTCGCTGCTTCGCGTTCTCCGTATCGTCTTTCGTCGATTTGAGCGATACCCCAAGCTCCTCATTCACCATCTCGACGAGTTCCGTTAGATGCGCTTCCTCAAGGATTACGTCACGGACACGAGAGATCACGAAGCGTTCGAGTCTGCGCTTCGGGACGCGGACGCCAGGGCATGAATCCTTGCCGCCGCGAAGATGGCGGATGCACGTGTAGTAGTGATACTGGCCACCCTTTGCCGACTCTCCCGCCATCGGGTCTCCGCACAGTCCACATCGAACGAGACCCGACAAGAGGTACGGGCTCTTGTCGTGGCATCGCTTGGCGTGGCTTCTCGACCGCTCGCCGAGAAGCTGGTTGGCCTGTTGGAAGATCTCGCGGCTGACCAGTGCCTCATGTACGTTCTCGATCGTGATCGGATCCTTGCCCTCTCGATGCTTGCCATCGACCCCGAGTTCGAGTCTTCCCACAACGACGTCGCCGCAATAGACGGGGTTTCGAAGAATCTCGTAGATGCGTTGTGGAAGCCACTGCTTGCCGCTTGCGGTGGTGACCCCCTCTACATTTAGCTTCGCTGCAATCTGGGTTCCAGACTTCCCGTTCACGTACTCTGTGAAGATGCGCGCAATGGTTGAGGCGTGTAGTGGATGGGGGATCAGGATCTTTCGTCCCGTCCGTTCGTCTGTCTGCGAAACGTAGCCGAAGGGTGCTCTTCCATGCGGGTAGAAGCCTTGGCGTGCTGCTTCTCTCTTGCCGCGTCTGATGTCTTGGGAGAGGTTGTTCGAGTAGAACTCGGCAAAGCTTTCGTAGATCCGCGCCATGAGTTTCCCCTGGGCTGAATCATCGAGTGGTTCTTGGAGAGAGATGATCCGGACACTGTGTTCGCGGCAGTAAGTGTCTAGCGCAGCTGAGATCTCGACGTTTCGAGCCAGGCGATCGAGCTTCCAGACACAGATGAAGTCGATGTCCGAGTACGGAAGATCTTGAAGCATCTTCCGAAACGCAGGACGGTTCGCGGTTCGGCCACTCTTCGCCCGATCGACGTACTCCTCCACAATCTCCAGTCCCTGCTCGTGGAGATATCCTCTCATCGCACGAAGCTGCGCACTAATCGAGAGTTCCTTCTCCGCTTGCTGCTTGGTCGAGACTCGAGCGTAGATGAAGCCACGCACCTTCGATCACCTACTCCTTGCCGTATCGTTCTCGCTCAGTATCTGCTTCGCAATGAGGCGTGCAAGCGCTCTGAGTCCAGGATTCTCGTTCTTGGGCTGCGAATCCCCCTCCTCATCCCGGACGATCATCACACGTAGGTCGAGAGGAGAGCGAATCCCTTTCTGGCTTTCGGCTTCTCTCGGCTGTCTTTCTCTCGTATGTCTCTCTAACATCGTCACACGGGTTCAGAAAAAAATCCACCCACCCCCTGCCTCCCGCTCTGCCTTCCGCTCGCGATATGCCTTTTGCTGGCATGCACGTGAGCAGTAACGCTGCTTTCGGCCATGCTTCGGCTTGAGATATACGTCTCCGCAGTGGCGGCAGACACCCAGATGGACGATATCGCGGTAGCGCGTGAGGTAGTCATCAAGGGAGAAGATGAGCGACGACGTCACAAGCGGATGCTTCTCCTCGCCCTTCTCGTCGATCACGGGCTCCAGTACTCGAGACAGGCGATATCCGCTCTCGTTTATGATCCAGCCCAGCGTGACCGTCATCCCTTTCGTGTACGAGATCACGTGACTCATCGCCTTCTGAAGGGTCTCCGAATCCTCATCTTCTTCCGCCTTGATCACCATCCAGATCGCCGTACTGATCAGCACATGCTTTCTGGCTGCGGGGACCAAGCGGTCGAGTATCTTCGGATCATCAAGATCATCAGGATCCACAGCGGGTACGTTCTCGGGATCATCCTCATGCGCGAACGCGTGAACGGCAAGTGCGTAGGTGGAAGCGGAGTTGATCTGCCGGGCGAATTCCTCCATCTCCTCGCGAGTCCGCTCTTCCCACGCTTCGATCTTCGCCATCCCTTACCTCGTCCAGATTCTTGTCGGATCCTGAACCTTCTTCGATTCCGCTTCCGTCTTCGCGAATGCTCCAGTCTTCTTGAGATGTCTCCAGAGAGCAACAGCACTCCCAGCCACGATCACTGCGCCGAGAACGGTCAAGATCACCTTGTACGTCCGCTTCTCCCGGCTTCGCCGATCTCGTTCATCATTGAGCGTATGCTCCAGGGTGCCTGCCTCCGCCTGCCACTCGGCCAGGCGTTGGGAGAGCTCCTGCTGCTCTGACTGGGCAGAGTCGAGCGCTTGTTGGATGTCGCGGATCTCCTGGCTGAGAACCTTCGCACGAGCTGTCTCGGAGTCTCCTTTGCTTCGCGCAGCCTTGAGCTCCGCCTGTTTCGTACGCAGGAGATCCCCCTGCTTCCTCAAGCGCGCTTCCAGGTTCTTCGCCTTGGCCTCAGCATGCTCCAGCCTTCGCGAGAGCGCCTCTTGGATCGTGATCCCCTCACGCGCGGCCTCGGCGCGCAGTGACTCGAAGAGTGTTATCGAGACCTTTACAGGCTTTCCCAAACTGGTTCCTCCTCGACGGTACCGATCCTGGTACCACCCCCGGTACCGTGGCATGAAATCACGGTACCGCTTGGTACTTGGCACTTCTGACATCCATGACGATGTTTATGGTCTATCGTCACACAGACTAGCACGACTCCTGCCAGATGTCAAGATGATGCTGTGACAACATCTCCCCTCCGAAGAAACACGAAACCTGGCGGCAACGAAGTCGCATCCAGTGATCTCGCTGCCTGAGTGCGGCAAGGGGAATGAGATGCCCATGGCAAGGGCAGCACTTGTCGGCAAGCTGTCTATCTACATTCCGCTACCGTAAGTAAGTGGGAAGACGGTCGAGCAGCTGATGAAGCTCCGAGGCAAACGCGACCACTCCGTCGCCCCGTCAGTACGCGTTACATCCTCTAGACTTGGTCGCCCAGGAGGGCTCGACACAGAACCTTGGATTGCGTCGCCTGGTTAGATCGCTCTGCGCAAGCCCACAAGGCTACCGATCTATCCGCAAGCTCTCCCCTCCAAGAAGGTGTTCAACTTCCTCACGAGAGGCCCAACAGCAATCCCCCGGGTTCGTCTGTTTGAGAGCGGATATGGCGACGCCGTAGTCTGCACCTGCTTGCGGCCCGTCAGTTAGGTAGCCGTACAGAAATCCTCCGCCAAACGAGTCACCAGAGCCAACTCTGTCCACTACCTCAATGTCATAGCTCGGTCCATGATAGATCTCTCCATCAGCATACACAATCCCGCTCCACGTGTTTCTCCACACTGACGGAGTCTTCCGAAGCGTTATCGCAACTGCTTCAAGCCCAAAACGCTCGGCAAGTACCTTGCTTGCGCGCTCGTAGTCCCCCGCTTCTATGCCGAAGACGCGCTCTGTGTCTTCTTCAGTTGTGATGAGAATGTCCGCCTCTTCAAGCAAGCCGCTCATCGTCCTAGCAGCAGCCTCTCGTGACCAAAGCCTCGCACGATAATTCAGATCGATCGAGACCGTGATTCCAGACTCCTTTGCTGCGTGGATCGCCTCCTTCGTCGCCGCTTCGGCTGTCGAGGAGAGCGCAGGTGTGATTCCGGAAGTGTGGAACACTCGAGCGGACTGAAGAATATCAGGCCAGTCGACCTCTCCAGGCTGCAGTCTAGAGAATGCCGAGTCGCGTCGATCATACAACACAGAGTTGCGACGAGGAGATGCCCCGAACTCAACGAAGTACAACCCGATTCGATCCCCGTCCGCCCAGATGACATGAGATGTGTCAACTCCGTGTTCGCGAGCCTTGTTCACGACGATTCGGCCTAGTGCATTGGATGGAAGCCGCGTCACGTACGCCGTCGTCAATCCCAATCTCTGAGCAGCCACAGCTGTACTCAGTTCTGAGCCTCCCACGTTGGCTTCCATGGTCTGCGTTTGCACCAGACGCTGAAAGCCCGGTGGGGATAAACGTAGCATCGTCTCGCCGAAGGTTACGAGATCGAGCGCCCTAGTCATACCTAATCAACCTCCTTTGCTGCTGGTCTGCGCAAGACGCGACTTCGCGACCGTTGACGTAGCACCGCGCAAACAGAACTCACCGCTCCAGCTACGTCCAGCCGCACTACGCCTCATGTCAGGTGCGACAAGCAGTGCCACTGCGTTCCGAAATCCGCTGCCTTTCCCGTTTGTATCTCCATGAGATCAATCCACCTGCGTTCTCCTGTGCCTGTGTGCGCGGCGATTTCGGCCCGCGATCAGTGTGCTGTCCTATGTGCACTCCTCATCTAGAGCTTCCAGTAGTCCTTCAACTGCTTCGTCATTGGCCCCTGGTCCCATATGCCCGACGCGGAACACAGCTCCTGCCAGATCCCCCATACCTCCTGCCAACAGTAAACCATGTTTTGTCATCAGATTCCATAGCAACTGAGATATGTCCCGGCCACCACCCGTCACTGCAGTCACTCCGTGAGCGGCGAATTCGTCCGCAACAAGAGGAGGGAATCCTCTCTCTCCTAGCCCTCCTCTGAGGGACCTGCAGACCCTCTCATGACGCAGGAGTCGATCATCCAGGCCTTCTTCCAAGATCCGATCGACTCCGACGCGGAGAGCTCGGACATTCGCCACAGCGTGTGTTACTGGATATGGGTGCCACGCGTGCCACCTCGTCTCGTAGTCCTGCCACACTTTGAGACTAAGATACCATCCAGGTCGATTGGTTCTCTCGACTATCTCCCAGGCGGCTCTTCCTACCGCCACTGCTCCAAGGCCTGGCGGCGCCTCAAGGCCCTTCTGGGAAGCTGCCACACAGACGTCAATCCCCCAGCTGTCCATCTCGAAAGGCTCAATCGCTAAGGAAGAGATAGCGTCGACAATAAGCAATACGCCATGCTGCTTGCAGAAAACCCCCATCTCCTGTATCGGGTTGAGGATCCCGGCTGCGGTTTCGCAATGAGTTACCAGAAGAGCGTCAAAGCGGCCTGTGCGTATACGCCGCTCGATCTCTTCAATGTCTACGGGCTGGCCAGCTGGAAGGTTCACTCTCGTGACGTGTGGTGTGTAGGAACCTGCGATCTCAGCAAGACGCTCGCCGAAGAAACCATTCTGTACCACTAGGGCTCTTCTATCCGGGTATAGCGTTGAGCCGATGGCCGCATCCAGACATGCACTCCCAGAGCCGGGAATAAGGAACAGCCTCTCCTGTGTGCGGAAGATACTCTTGAGCCGTTCGATCGTCTCCCGGTAGAACTGCGTCCATTCCTCGCCGTAGTGAGCGACCAGCGGCTCCGCCATCACCTCCAGAACCTCGGGAGCAAGCTCAATCGGCCCGGGGATCATTAGCCGTAGCCTGTCTGCCCCGCTCACTTGACTACCTCGGCTCTGCCTTTCCGTACTGCCTCAACCAGCATGCAGGCCCTATCAGTTATGTGAGCGTAGCCGTCATCTGCAACTGCGCTTGTACTCACCAGCCACCCTCCAGCACAGACAACAGATGCTCCCTTTGTGATGAACTCGCCCGCATTCGCTGCTGTGATTCCTCCAGTCGGTGCGAGTGGAATCTGTGGCAACGGTCCGCGTACTGCACTGATGTATCCAGCGCCCAGAATATGAGCCGGGAAGACTTTGACGAAATCGGCGCCCAATTGCCACGCGGTGAGAATCTCCGTGGGGGTCATTGCGCCCACTATGACCGCAACGTCGTGCTGGTGGCCCGCTTCAATTACGCTTCGCACAACCGTTGGAGTTACGAGGAATTCCGCTCCGGCGGAAATGGCCTCCCTAGCAGTTTCCGCATCCAGTACTGTACCAGCTCCCATGCACACACCCGCAACCTCTTTGCAAACCGATTCGATCCCCTGCAATGCTCCAGGTGTGTTCATCGTGACTTCCATGCACTGGATACCTCCTCCCTGGAGAGCCTCGGCAATGCGAACCATATTCGCCACGTGGGTGAGTCGGACTATGGCCACGATCCCTTCACTCCTCAGCCTCGCCGCAACAGTATGTCTTGACGTCATGTTATGCTCCCACTCCCGGCTTTATGCGCACAAGCATCTCGATCTCCACTGGGATGTTGCTTGGCAGACTGGATGTGCCTAGGGCCGCGCGAGCATGCTGTCCCTTGCTCCCGAAGACCTTCACGAGCAACTCCGACGCTCCATCAACTACTCTTGGCTGATCATGGAAGCCGGCAGCGGAATTCACGAACCCTCTGACCTGAACGATCTCCTCCACCATCTCCAGGGATCCAACAAGAGACTTCACCGCTGCTAGCCCGTTCAGAGCGCAGATCTGAGCTGCTGTATAGGCCTCTCCTGGTGTCACCGAGCCGCCGACCTGTCCCACGTAGGCAGTGCCTTGGGCGGTAATTGGGCCTTGTCCCGAGACATACACAAGGTCTCCCACGCGCTTGGCAGCCACATACTCCGCCCTTGGTTCAATTGCTTGGGGAAGTCGGAACCCCATTTCTAGCAGTCGTGATTCGATATCTGTTCTCTCGCTCATGGAACCATCTCCCGTGACCAGTTCAACCAACGCCGCACTCGTGTTCTTCATCTCAACAGTCATTTGAGTGCCGACCAGCTTCCGTCAATCCCGTTTCCTTCTGTGCTTCATACACATCCATGAACCTGTCCACGTTGGCCGGTATTGCTGCCGGGGGCGAGTGAAGTGACCTGACCGTAGCGACATCCTTAAGACCGTGGCCTGTCACCACGCACGCAACCGTCTCTCCCCGACGTATGATCCCGTCCTCCACTCCTCCAATGACACCTGCCAGGCTTGCTGCACCAGCTGGCTCTACAAGCAAAGCTTCTTCCCTTCCGAGCGCTCTTGCCGCGGCCAGCAGTTCGTCGTCTTCTACGGAAATCATCGCTCCTTCGGATTCCCGAACTGCCTTCAAAGTCAGCTGCCCGCTTGCTCCAGGATCGTCGAATGTCAGAGCGGAGGCGATCGTTCTCGGGACACTGTCAAGCCGCGGTGCTACATGCAGGCCGCGCTTGAATGCGTTGGCGATCGGAGCACTTCCACTTGGCTGGACTCCGATAATGCGAGGAACCTGATTCAAGATCCGTGCGCTACGAAGCTCGCGGAAACCCTTCCAGATGCCAGACAGCAATGCGCCAGAAGCTGTCGGCACTACAACGACATCGAGGTTCTCCACCTGTGCTGCCAGTTCATACGCCAGAGTCTTGTAACCCTCAATGAGCAGCGGGTTCCCAATTGCCGATGTATTCATGAGATTCCACCCCATTCTGTGGGCGACCTCTTGACTGAGGTGGTAGACATCTCCCTCCCGATCCGCCGTTATGCTGACGACAGATGCCCCGAACGCCTGCGTCATGAACGTCTTCTCCGTGGTTCCTCCCTGGTACATGAGTACTACAGCATGCACACCAGTTGCCGCAGCATAGAGGGCTACGGAACTTGCCGCATTGCCGCTTGAGAAGACTACGACTGTGGTGACATCATGGCTCAGCCCGCTGAACATTGCTGCGACGCCTCGATCCTTAAAGGATCCTGATGGATTAGCTCCCTCATCCTTGAAGTAAAGCGCGACCCCCAGTGAGTTCCCCCACTTAATGCTTGCGTGGATCGGCGTTCCACCCTCTCCTCGCGTAATCGGCTGGCCAACTGGAGGCAAGACTGGAGAGAAACGCCAAATCCCTTCTTGGCTTGCGAGAGACTCACGAATTGCCAGATCAACAGCATTCATGTCGTATTCAGCCAGCAGCAGGCCACCGTCTTCTGGGCACGTAGGATGCTCCATCCCCACGATCGAGCCGCAACTCTCGCAGCGATACCCCTTGAATGCTTCTCCGCTTCCTTTGATGCCTGCGAACATAGGAGTTCACGTCTCCTTTCCCCTGGCGCATCAGCACGGACCGATCCAGGCCTCCGCCGACCCTCCTATGGTGCCTTCCCACTGCTCTCACGAACGAGCGAGCCTTCTCTCCAGTGCTGCGAGCGAACCGTACATGTACGTTGGCGGTCAGCGTACACGGCGCTGTGTGCTCCGAAGAGCCACGGGCATAGCGCCGACAACGAGCCGTCGCGACGCAGTGCATACTCGCCCTCCGTAGTAGCTACAGCTTCTCGAGGCGGCTCCTCGCTTTCAGCACCGCCTCGGCGAGAGCCTTCACGCAGCTCCGGCCCAGGTTTCATATCCCTCGAAGCAATGAAGCAGCCGATCAATTCATGGCCAAGCTGGCCGCGGCGCGCACACCTAATCGTCGTCACGAGCGCTCTCCGCAGATCGCAAGAATGGTTTCCGTATAGATCTCAGAGGCAATACGGACCTGTCGAAGGTCAACGAACTCACGATCGGAGTGCGCGTGTGCGATGTCACCAGGTCCCAAGACCGCTACCGGGATTCCATAACTGGAAAGCCACGCAGCGTCCGTAGCGTACGAGACTCCACGCGGCGTGCTAGGCAGCCCTCGCTTCTCTAGTACAGCTCTGAGTGCCTCAACTACACGACTGCTCAGAGGCGTGCTCACCGGCACTGCGTGCCTTGTCTCATCGCATCTCTCTACACATGCGGACATCCCAGCGACGCCCTTGATCACTTGAGCCACGGCTTCCTCATACGTTTCATAGATGCCCTCAATCGACTCGCAGGGAAGCCATCGTCGGTCCACGGTGAATTCGCAGGTGCCGGGAATGACGTTGGGCGACGCACCTCCGTGAAACGAGCCTATGTTGAGGGTCGGCCCGCCCAACTGCGGGTGACGTGCTGTAGAGAGTTCCACATTCCGTTCCAGCAGCAGAGCGATTCTAGCTGCACAAGAGATTGCGTTTCCCGTTTCGTTGACGCGGCTTGCGTGCCCCGGTTCTCCTTGAACGGTAATCCGCGTCCATTCGACCCCCTTGTGCGCAGTAACCAGCCCAAGATTCGTAGGCTCTCCGACTATCGCTAGATCCGCCCTTCGGCCGCTCTCAAGAAATGATCTCGTGCCGAACCCTCCGTGTTCTTCTCCAGCCACCGCCGTCAGAATCACGCCCCGCTTCAGCCTCTGACAGGAGCGACCGATATTCACAATGGCCATGCACATCGCGGCCACGCCGCCCTTCATGTCTGCCGAGCCTCGCCCGTAGAGGACACCCTTCGCTACGTGGCAGTGCTGTGGCGGCTTTGCATCCGGCACAGTATCTATGTGCCCATTCAGCATGAGGCCGTAACCTGGTTCACGTCCAGGTAGGCACGCAACTAGATTGCAGTGTTCCTGGCCATGGACAGCCTCAATCTGAGATTCTATGTCTCTGCTCTCTAGGAATGCATGCAGAAACTCCGCAACCTCTCGCGTGCCAGATCCTGGGCCACTGGCGATTGCCACTAGATCCACCGCAAGTTGGCGCGCCTCATCCTCTTCAATGCGTTCAAGCCCGCATCGCTGTCTGCTGTCCAGTTCGGTTTCGGGTTCCGGAATCCCGTCGTCTGGCCCGCAATCCCCGCACTCAACGCATTCTCTTGACGTGACGTAGTTCACTTCTCCGTTACCTTCCCGCTCATGCACACCCCAGCTAGATCTGACTCAATTATCCGCGCCGGAGCTAGAGCATCTCGCTATCGCATCAGCCACGGGGCGCCAATGTGGCCTGCCTCGTCACGCTTTCATTCCCGCCTCACAACGTTCCCCTTCCTGAGGATGCAGAGGATTTCTTCTTCTGGTCTGGCAAGAACGGAGATGTCCCTCAGCGGGTCATGCTCGAGAACGAGGATATCGGCTGCCTTGCCGGGAGCAATCGACCCAGTCTTGCCCTCTATCCCGAGAAGCATTGCTGCACTAGTGGTGGCCGCGGCGATGGCCTGCCCCTCGTCCATCCCGTTCTCGACGAGAAACTCGAACTCCCTGCCCGTGCCGCCCGCCGGATTGAGCGGCGTGCCGCAATCACTGCCGAAAGCAATCGGGACGCCAATGTCGCACGCAAGTCTGAAGGTTCTCTTCTGCTGTTCAAGCAGCTCTCTGCAGTTCCGTTGCATGAACTCAGGGACGCCCGCGCTAGCTGCCTCAGCTCCTGCCATAAATGCCGTAGCCCCGATGCACATGACAAGGTAAACACCTCTACGAGCCATTTCAGTTAGAGTTGCTTCGTCGGCGTATGTGCCATGTTCGACTGAGTGCACCCCCGCCTGGATGGCATTGGCGATGCCCTCCAAGCCGTGAGCATGTGCTGCCACTGTAATACCTGCCCTTGCTGCCTCCTCTACAATAGCCTTCATCTCAGCAACTGAGAGTTGCGGACGCCCGGGAGTACCGGTTGCACTCATGCCGCCACCTGTCGCCATAACCTTGATTTGATTCACAGTCATGGCCAACTGCTCTCGGGCTCCCTTGCGTGCCTCATCGATGCCGTCGACCTGACGACTGCGGAGAAGTGGGGCTGCGTGCCCTCCTGTCATGCACAGAGGCCGTCCGCTGACATACATACTCGGCCCTGATACCATCCCGGCAGCGATCGCATTGCGCAGCGCGACGTCAATGTAGTCTCGGCCTCCCACGTCACGGATAGTGGTGAAGCCGCTATGAAGTAGCATCCTTGCACTGCGTGCAGCGAGCAGCGTCGCTTCCGCAATAGAGATGTCCTTCATCAAGAACGGGTCTATCGCGCCATATAGACCCGCGGTGTGTACGTGTGCATCGATCAGCCCAGGAATGACCCATTTCTGCGTGCAATCCAGGACATCCTCGTCTGCGCTTGTCTCAAACCCCCGCCCGACTTCGGTAATGACCTCACTCTCGACTCGTACATCAAGCTGACGGAAGTCTGTTGTCGCACCTTCCTGGACTAGAACAGCTCCCCCCCTCAGCAGCATTTCATTCCTCCCTCCATACTTCAAAGCGGGTAGTGCAGCAACAGCTGCGCGCTAGCGATTCCGCCTCTCCAAGTTCCGCCTCCAACTTCCTCGGATCCGACGAGGCATCCAAGCTTTCTCGTTGCAGTCGTAGACCTTGCCCTTTCACATGCCAATTATCTGATCCACGAACTGCTTCGAACGCGGATCCTTCGGAGACTCGAAGAAGACTTCAGGGGGAGCCTCCTCGACAATCCGGCCGTCCACCATGAAGACCACACGGTTTGCCGCAAGTCTTGCGAATCCCATTTCATGCGACACAACCATCATCGTCATTCCGCGGGATGACAGATCGGCCATAACATCGAGAACATCCTTGATCATCTCTGGGTCGAGAGCAGATGTCGGCTCGTCGAAGAGCATGAGCTTCGGATCCATCGCTAGAGCTCGAGCGATGGCAACTCGCTGTGCCTGTCCGCCCGACAGCTCATCAGGATATGACACCATCTTGTCGCTCAATCCCATCTTCGCTAGCAAGTCCTCGGCGCGCGCCACCGCACTGCTGCGTGGGATCTTCTTGGCCTTCATGGGCCCGAGTATCAAGTTATGGAGCACATCCATGTGAGGGAACAGATTGAAGCTTTGAAACACAATCCCAATCTCCTTTCTTGCTTCTCGTAGCTTTGCCTTATCCCCCGTGATTTCTAGGCCGTCAACCCATATGCCTCCCTTCTGCGGTTTCTCCAGTCCGTTGACACACCGGAGAAGAGTGCTCTTCCCCGCACCGCTCGGCCCACAAATGATCACGGTCTCCTTCTGCTCCACGCTTAGCGTTACGTCATCTACTGCATGAAGTGGCCCGAACGACTTCGTCACTCCCTTGATCTCGACCAGCGACATCAGACACTCCTTAGGTTCGCACGCGACGTTTGCTTAGGGCATTCTCCAAGAACAAGGCCAGTTTTAGCATGGGGTAGCATATGGCCGCGTAGAATGCCGCCACCCATCCGAAAACAATGAACGGTTGACGGTTCGCCTGCATCAACTGGCGCCCGACGGTCGTTACGTCCGGCACAGCAATCAGGGACAAGACGGCCGTGTCCTTGAAGTGCAGGACCATCTGCCCGGCCAGGGGCGGGAGAATCAGGCGCATCGCTTGCGGGAGGATGACGTGTCGCATCCTGTGGTAAGACGAGAGCCCCAATGCAGTAGCCGCCTCCCGCTGACTTCTGTGAACACCGTCGATGCCTCCCCGAATGATCTCAGTGTAGTATGCTCCGGAGTGCACTGACAGAGCCAAGATGCCTGCATACGTTGCAGACAGCGTGATGCCGAAATAGGGGAGTACGTGATACATGACAAACAGAATGATGAGAAATGGCAAGCCGCGCATGATGTATATGTACAAATTGATTGGATAGCGAACCACCCTGAAACGCGATGACGCTGTAAGCCCAAGGACCAATCCGATAGCCACACCGATTAGCAGCGACCACGCGTAGTAGGAAAGCGTATTGGCGAACCCCTTCAGCAGTATCGGGAGGATCCTTGCGGAGATTTCCCAGAAGCCCGTTCCGTAAGCGCTAGTACCCACGGCGAGCCCACTTCCTTTCCAAGACTTTCGATATAAAGAACAGGGGTAGCGTTGCTGCCAAGTATAGAAGGATAGCTGGTAGGAACGACTCAAGCGGGCGGAACGTCCGGACAGACATCGCTCGCGCGGTCTCAGTGATCTCTCGCAGCGCGATTACGGACAAGACCGCTGTGCCCTTGATCAGTAGCGTCACCTGGCCGGTAAGCGGAGGCACGATCTTGCGAAATGCCTGGGGCAAAATGACGTGTCGCATGGTGCCATAAAACGTCAAGCCGAGCGCGTACGAAGCCTCGAACTGTGTCCTATGAATCGCCTGGATGCCTGCCCGAATGATCTCTGCACTAAACGCCGCATTGATGAGAGTGACGGCGAGAAGCCCAACCTGCATCTCGCTCATCATGACTCCGAGATACGGCAAGCCGAAGTACAGGAAATACAGTTGGATTAGCAGGGGGGTTGAACGGAAGAACTGCACGAAGAACGACACGATCCAGTACAGCACTGGTGGACGATAGATCCTGACTATGGCAAGCAACGTGGCAAGAACCGTTGACATGCCCAGTGTGATCACCCAGATCTGAGCACTCAGTCCGAGTGCTGGGATGAATGCGGGCCATGAGTTGACAAAGGCGCGCCAGGAGAAGATGCCCATCTCTGTTTCCTACCTGCGGAACCTCTATCGATCGCCGCGGGACAGCCACGTATGATCCGCCCCGCGGCGGTCCATCTTTCCCCGCCCCTACGGTGCCAGGCATCGGCTATGCATTGACGCCATTCCTTCCCACCGTGGGGGCAGGCACGCTCGTGCTAATCGAATTGATTCCAGGGGATATAGCTCTCCCCCATCCACTTCTTACATATCTCCTCATACTGGCCTGTCAGTTTGATCTTGCGGACGAAACCGTCCAGCCAGAACTTCAGGCTCAGCGATTCGACCCCTTGCCTGACGGCAAAGGTGCAAGTCTCAGCCCGCAGGGAGCCAGGTAGCACAACCAGCTCATCCGGATAGGCATCGACTTCTCCAGCTGAGATCAAGCTGCCGTTCACGCACGCATCAACCCGACCTGTGAGCAGTGCCTGCGTTGCGTCTGTGTCCAACTGGTACAACTTGAGGGTTGCATTGGGCAGCATCTTCGTTGCCAGTTCTTCTCCAACTGCGCCTGCGATGGCTGCGACCGTGTAGTCAGAGGAATTCAACTCCTCCCAGCTACTGAAGCCGCTCTCAATCCTTGCATATGCGACTGTCGCAGCCAAGTGGAGTGCTTCGCAGAACCACACGGACTTGGCTCGCTCGAGCGTCGTCAGCATCCGAGGACAGATGACGTCAATACGCGCTGTCTGCAATGCCGGGATCAATCCCGCCCACGGCATGTCAACGATTTCGAGTGTGACGCCGAGGCCCTCAGCAATCAGATTCATCAAATCCACTTCCCAGCCAATGATCTCGCCGTTGTCATCCAGATAGGCGTATGGCCGGGCCGCAGCTGTAGTGCCAATGCGAATGACGCCGCGCTCGAGGATTTCTCCCAGCAGGTCCTCCGCGGCAAATGACGTCAAGTTCAGAGTGAGCCCCACAGTAGCCACAAGCATCAGTGCAACACTAAGCGCCTTCGCTAGTCTTGACATCGCAAACCTCCCTTGCCTCGTAGTGATACTCCGTGCGTCTCTCTTCGCCTTCTTGCTCCTTGGGCGATCACCCCCGATGAAGCCGCAGGCTGCTGCACCTCTCTAAGACACGGCGCTCTACATGGCGACGTCTCGGCAGAACTGTGGAGAGGAATTCCGTTTTGCACGTTCGTGCTGCGCGCAAATCGCTGTGATATCCACGCTTCCGATTAGTCACTAGTCCGTGTCATGTGCTGACGGTCCGCTACGTAGAGCAGGCCCTGCAGCGCCCAAAGCACGTGATATCTCCGTCGCTGCCGCCATAACCGCCGACAGCATGCGCGTTCTCTCCTCCGGGCACTCGAACTCTCGCTCTAGTGCCGTAATGCTAATTGCACCGACAACGTCTCCGCCGAATCCTCGTATAGGAACGCCATAGCACCTTATGCCGACCTCATGTTCGCCGTTATCCACGGCATACCCTCGCTCCGCACTTATCCGCAGCTCCTCCATCAATCTGATGGGATCCGTGATCGTGGTCGGGGTACGCTCTTCAAGAGCTGTTTCTCGGAGAAGCACAACCAATTGCTCTGCTGTTAGGGCACTCAACAGAGCCTTACCCACTCCTGTGCAATAGGCGGGAGCACGACTGCCAATCCGAGACATAATGGGCAGTGTTCGAGGGCTTTCGATCTTATCGATGTATATGACGTCGAGCCTGTCCAGAATGGACATATGGACTGTCTTCTGGGTTCCGGCGCTTAGCTGAACGAGGAAGGGATGCGCCGTTTCGCGAAGTGGCATCCGCCTCAGTCTCTGGCTTCCAAGTTCAAGGATCTTGTTGCCAAGGTAGTAGCGACCATCATCAGCCACCTGGATGTACCCCGAGGCCAAGAAAGCATTCAGGTAACGATAGACGCTGTTCTTGTGGACGCCAATTTCTCCCGCAAGATCCGCAGCCGAGGCTCCCTCGGCGCTTTCGGCAAGTACCTCGAGGAGTTTGAGCCCTTTCGCAAGGGTTTTCGCGTAGGCTGTCGCGTTTGTTGGAGCATCCTTTAGCATTTTTCGCTTCTATAGTAGCGAAAAACGAGGCACATGTCAATAGCCTCTGCGCAAGTCCATTCCACGGCGAGGGAGATGCCGGTTATCGAATTAAGGAAGGGCATTAGCTTGACTATGCCGGTTCAGCTTGCGTGCTAGCGCAGTCGGACTTCGAACCGTCTCTTGAAGGTTCTTGGTACGGTGACATCAGGCGTGCTAGCGCAGTCGGACTTCGAACCGCTTCCTGAAGGTTCTTGGTACGGTGACGTTAGGTGTGCAGCACCGGACACGTTTTGGCATCAAGAACAGGTCGGCGCTCGCACGGCACATGCCTGCTCTGCACGAGTTGTGGGATCGCTCTCGCATCGCTTAGCGCTACGAGATCGCCTGTTCGAGGTCGCTGAGCAGCGAGACGCCTCTCCTTAGTTCCGTGCTCAGATCTCGCATGACTGACAGCGTTGCGCGCTTCGCTCGATTCAGCGAGGTTGAAACCGGTGGCCAGCCGCCTACAACCTCACTAAGCTCCTCCACTCCCGTTATGGTGCCCTCCAGGGAATCGCGCAGCTCAGCGCTTATCGCGAGTGCCTTCTCCGTCCCCGGGTCGGCACCCTCAAACTGGGCAGCGATAAGTTGCGCCCTAAGAAGGGCGTCAATACCACCGGAAAGACCTTCTCGGAAGCGAGGTAACGCATCCTTGATTCGAGCACAGAATGAATGGAGATTGGTGGATGCTCGTTGCGTTACCATCTTGGCTGCAGCCAGATACGGTCGCCCTGCGGCAGGGTCTGGAAGCTGCTGCATCTCGCTTGTGCGGCTCTCAAGCTGCTCTCCAAGAGTAAGAACAGCCCTGGTCATCTCCTCCGCGCTGGTCCGCATGGAATCAAAGTGAGCGTAGCCAGCATCTACCACGTCGAGAAGCCCTGGCTCGTCCTCATCAAGATCAACCGCTGCCCCATCAGATTGAACACCTGGTCCATCTTCCGCCACGGCTCCCCAGTCAGTTCCCCAGGTTGAGACAAGCTTGCTGAGGTGGAGTCTCAATCGCTCTTGTAGCTCCGCAAGGCCGCCGTATGTTCCATAGAGCACACCCTCCTCGTTGCGGAGCCGCTCTTTGAACTTCTCTACCTGCTTGAATTGCTCTGGATCGAATGAGCCTCTCGGAATGTCGGCTTCACAGAAGTACATAAGGATGCGAATGGAAGTGGGTTCTCTCCTGAAACGTGCCAGGGCGCGCTCGAGTTCTTCGACGGTGCCTGAGACCTCTCGTGGTGTCCTCGTACCGATTCGATTCCACATCATTCCGAGGAAGATGTCGTACGTCTCTCCGACTTCTGTGTTGATGTGGTCCTGCGCATCCTCGCCAACACCTGGCACTACATCGACCTCCCAGAGGATTGGCTCTAGCATCCGATTCATGTTGGCCAGCCAGATTCGGTTCTGCTCGTCAACGAGTGCCTGCAGGCACTCTCTTGCGTCGACCACATCCGAAGGTGTTGCGACGAGTACTCGTAGCACGTCAATTTGCGCAGACACTGCTAATCCTCCAGAACTGTTCTAATGTGTTTGCTCTACGGATTATCCACGCGTTCTAGGCGAGTGTCAAGCCTCGCGATTGCCCGCCTGCAGATCAACCCTGCCTACCATCTACATGCGAGCGTGAAGGTTCTGTTTGCTGTACGCTCGCCTCCACCAGATCTGGCATCAAACCTGTTCCTGTCTGCCTTCTCGCCGTTCCGTAATCCCTTGCAGTGATCCATTGAATCCAGTTGTAGTTCGGAAGCTAGCCGAGATGGAGTTGATCGTATTGCCTCACAAGGAGTACAGTACTCCTGTTAGTATGAGTCAAAGGAGCAGGAGGTTGATGCTATGAGAAACGCGACTGCCGTGCTTCTGGTGTGTGCATGCATCGTGCTCATCAGCGTTTCGTCCATAGGAGAGACGAATCTCTCAGAGGGACGTGGACTTGGCATCGGAGTGCGATTCGCGCTTGCCCCAAGTTTCTCGATCTTCCCTTGGCCATTCCTGGGGATCCAGATCACAGACGGAATCGGTGTTGGTGTCACCGGGTTCTTCCTTCCAGGAGTCTTGCTGGCAAGCACTCAAATCGAGGTCAGGCTTCTAGACAATGCAGCCGTCGACGGATTGGCTTTCGTCTCAGGTGCGGTGGTTAGCGCCCAGGAAGATACGAGCTTCAGTGCAGCAATCGGGGGCGCCCTTGAGTACAGCCTGAGCAATCGTTCTGCGCTTCGGGTCTCAGTATCTCTTACCGCATCCCTGGTCCTGGCAGTAGCGGCATCCTACGTCTTCTACTGGTAGGGTCGTAACGGAAGACGCCCGTGGGCGCCGCTTGCACCAGGTTTCCGCAGGACAAGACCCGGTCGAGGAGGAGGGACCGATCGGTCTACGAAACGGCGGAGCTGCGAAAGGAGGACTATCAGTGAAGGAACGAGGACCGGCATCAGGGATCAGGAGGAGTGGCTTACCGCGTGTTGGAATAGCAGCGCTGGTGCTTGTAGCACTGGCAATCGTGCCAGGGTGCGACTTCCTCGATGGGGGACTGCGAATTGGGAATCTGGTGAAGGTTGTTGGCACTGGCGTAGAAGGCCTCAACGTCCGGGATGTCCCGGGAGGAGACATCCTCTCAACGGTGCCTGATGGCTGGGTGTTCGAGATACTCAGCGGCCCGGAGACAGCTCAGATTGGCGGGATTGCCTACAAGTGGTGGCAAGTGGGAGACGAGGAGTACGACTTCCCTGGCCTGGGGGGATGGGTAGCTGAACGCTATCTGGAGCGTGTTTCCAGAGCGACCCTCAAGCCTCATAGCGAGAACCGACGCTTCCTCGACAGTCAGAAGGCGGTACTCGATGCAATCGACAGGGCGAATGAGTACGTCGAGAACTACCAAGACTACCCCGAGTGGTATGACCCGGATCTAGGCTACCTCTGCCTGAAGTTCGTGCGCATGTCCTATGCGGTGCCTCTTGAGCTAAGCTACGAATCGGCAAGGGAGGCCCTCGATGCGCTCAACGCACAGGGCCTGTTCTACTCTGCTGCTGAGAGCTGGAATCCTCCGCCGGGAGCTCTTGTCTTCTTCGAGAGCAATCGGAGCCCTCAGTATGACCATGTGGGGCTGTTTCTCGGTTCGAGGAAGGCTGCGCACGTCGAAGGAGATGGCTGGGCCCACTCCCGCGACCTAGGGTACATCGTTCAACGCGAGTACATCGATGAGTACCTTGGATGGGCCTATCCGCCTGAGGAGTGGCTGCCCGAAACACCGGGCACCGATCAGTGGACCACCTTCATAGGATCCCCGAAAAACGATGCAGCCCATTCGATCGCTGTTGATGCGGATGGTAATGCGTACGTAGCTGGCTACAGCTTCGGGTCGTGGGGCACCCCGAATGGCGCGTTCAACGGTGGGGCAGACGCATTTGTAGCCAAGCTGGACAGCAGCGGGGCGCTGGTGTGGAACACGTTCCTAGGCTCAGGAAGTGACGATTCCGCTGAGGCCGTCTCTGTAGATGCGAGTGGTAACGTGTATGTGTCAGGCTGGAGCGAGGGGAATTGGGGCACAGGCACATCTCTGAACAGCTACGCAGGTGGACAAGACGCCTTTGTCGCGAAGCTGAGCAGCAGCGGTGTCTTGCTGTGGTACACGTTCCTGGGTGCATCGGCTCTTGATACGGGATCTGGAATCCGCGTGGACGGAAGTGGTGACATGTACGTGTCAGGTACTAGCCATGCTCCCTGGGGCACACCGATCAATGGGCATAACGGCAGTGGCGATGCCTTCGTCGCCAGACTGAGCAGTAGCGGGACGTTGCTGTGGAACACGTTTATGGGCTCCTCGAACGATGATGCTGGTGAGAGTGTGGCCATAGATGTAGCCGGCAATGTCTATGTAGCTGGCACGAGTTCTGCCACGTGGGGTACTCCAGAGAGGCATCATGCAGGAGGCGAGGAGGCCTTCGTAGCCAAGTTCGACAACGGCGGGGCGCTGGTCTGGAACACATTCTTGGGTTCATCCAGCGATGACTACGGTATGGCACTTGATGAAGATGGGACGGGGAGTGTGTGCGTGACTGGCCGGAGCTGGGCCACATGGGGCATGCCTGTTAGCAGCTACGCAGGAGGAAGAGACGCCTTTGCCGCCAAGCTGGGAAGCAATGGCCTTCTGATCTGGAACACATTCATGGGCTCCTCAGACAAGGATTCCGGCCTTGGGATCGATGTGGGTGTTGGTGGTACTGTGCACGTAACCGGTCATAGCTGGGCCTCATGGGGCACACCAGAGGAGCCGTACACAGGGAGCCGAGACGCTTTCGTTGCTGAACTGAGCAGCGACGGTAACAAGCTGTGGAGTACATTCATGGGTTCATCGGATAGGGAGGGCGGGTTCGCCATCACTGTGGACCAGAGCGGTAGTGTATGCGTGGCAGGAATGAGTTGTGCCCCTTGGGGGGAGCCGGTCAGTAGCTTCTCGGGCGGCATCGATGCGTTCGCTGCCAAGTTCTAGCCGGGTGGGCCCAAGATGGACTGATCTGCGTATGTGCGGGCAGCAGCTGCAAGACATTCAGTTCTCCAAACGTTCACATCGGGTCTCCCGCTTGAGGAGCGGCCGAGACGAGAGCAGGCGCTGAAATGACCTAGCAAAGGCCACTTCATGTCATGGAGCAAGAGAGAACGAAGGTTCTCCAATCGTTCACCCCGGCTCCACCAGAACTGGCTAGAATGCTGTTCCTGTCTTTGTTTCCGGCCGCTCTTCGGAATAGACCTGAGGTCCATGAATGAAGAATCTCTGTTACGAGTAGCGTGCCGCAGTCCGAGGGCAATCCCGATCCAACATGAGATATCGAGAATCTGACATCCAGCCAGGATTGCGTGCTAACCGCAGCGGTCAGTCAGACTCTTGAACCTCACATCCGGGGATAAGCCAGCTCTTCGTCATCGTCAATGCTGGCTCCTCAATCTTCACCTCTGGTTCTCCAATTGGCCTATCGGGTCCGCCAATGAGCCACTTCGTGGTTCTGACAGCGGAGTAGTACGTCGCAACGACCCAACACCCCTTAACAACAACCGGCGGTACAAACAGCCAGATCGTCTCACGCAAGACATGGTGCTTGCCCTCATCGTAGCGCTCGGTGTAGCCGTGGTGGCCAATGGCACGACTCCACACCTCCGGAGGGCGCCATAGCCAAACGTCAGGGAGACCAGTCGCGCCAGTTCCGCCGGTCAAGTCGCCTGTCGTGGGAGGAGGGTTGTGCCCGTCGTTCTTCTCCTCTTGACGAATCAGCTGCAGACTCTGGTCATCGTCACCCAGGAGATTCAACTCGGACCACGGCGTAACTTCGATGCTGCCATTGGCGCATTCCTGAATGAATCGGTACAGCTGATAGTGGCCAGCCTCTTCCTCGCGCACCAGGTACTCATGCACACCATCAACCAAGAGCAAGCGAATAACCCGTTTGCACTCGAAACGAACGCGGTAGACCACGCAATCCTTGTTGGTATCGATGCCGACCTTTTCGGGTGGTGGAGTATAGGTCTCCTTGAGTACGGTCTCCCTACGAAGCAGCGAGCCGGCTGGCACGAAACCGTCGTCATCCAACAGGTCCTCCAAGCCCTCAGGGAACTTGGTTGGGTCATCTGGGTCCTGGGACTCGGGCTTCTCGCGTGATTGGGATTGGTACTCGTCTTTCTTTGTGCACCTCTCCTTCGTCTTCCCCAACAACGATTCAAGTGGCATCGTATGCCTCCTCCATGTCCTCTATGGCAGACAACCAACGGACCCCGCGGTCCTGCCTTGCATCAGTTGACTAGACCAGATGAGCAATCAACCTCCGCAATCAGTCTAGGCTTGCCGAGGTCCGCCACGCAACTCGAGCGGATCAGTGGCGCAGTTCCCCAATCGTTCACCTCAGGTCTTTCGTCTCGAGAGGCTGCTTCAGCGGACGACAGGAAGCTAGTGTCCTATGGAAGGTACCTTCAAGCCCAGGAGCAGGACAGGACGAAGGTTCTCCAATCGTTCACACCGGCTCCACCAGATCGAGCTAGAACGCTTTTCCTGTCGGTGTTTGCGCCAGATATTACCGACAGACCCGAGGTTCATGAATGGAGAACCAAACTCAGTGAGCCGTGAGTAGGACGAGGATCACGCCACTCTCACCTGTCATCGGCTCCAGCGCCTTCCCAACGAGTGCGCAAGGGCAAGGCTCAGGTCCCGCCCATCGCATCGCATGTCCTGGCGTTGAGGACGTCACTAGCAGGTCACCGGGGAGAATCGGGCCGCCTTCGTTTGTGACCTTGACCGGGACAATGCCGACCAGTGCCAGTACGGCCTTCCCATTTGCGGCCAGGCTGCCAAGGAGAAGTCCGGGCTTGGACGATACCACGCCACCGAGGAGTGACGTACATGCTCCACGCACCCTTCGGTAGTGCCCCGGATTGCTCGGGTCGAGCTCAAGAACATCGCCTGGTTCTACTTGTTCATCTACCAGTACCCACTCAGCCACGTCTGCTGAGCCGGCTTCAAATGCGGAAGCAAAGATCACACCATCAGCCCGTACATCTCCGTCAGGAGTCGCCCGAAAGACTGCAGATGTCTCTGTGGAATGTGCCGCCGTGACGTGCAGTTTCGCGTATGAACTCGCATCCCGCGTTAGTACGCAATACGTGTGTCCGACTATGACTGGAACGCCGAATATCTCATATCCGTCGATGGGAGCTTGGGAGACACTGCCTAGAGCGACCTCGCCCATGTCCTGCACACCGCCAATCCCGTTATTCGCCAGGAAGACATAGGGATCCGCTCGCCCGTCGTAGAAGTACAGGTCCGCCACCTGGTGTGTGACCTCTTGACTGGAGAAGAGGAAGCCACACTTGCATTCTAAAAGCCCATGCACACACGTGTGTAACGGCGCCGAGCCGCTTGGCAAATCGCCTTCCAGATTGCGAGTCCCATCCGGCTGATAGGCCCATTCGAATACGACAACCTTCTGATTGCGGAGTACCATCCCTGGGAGTTCGAGAGTCTCTCCTGGGGTGATGTCTTCAGAATGAACGAAACGGAAATCCCATTCGTACCCATCGTGGTACGCCACCACAGCATACCAATCGCTCGCGACAATCCCCGCGACGTTTTCGAGGAGGTAGTCCCCGGTAGAGTCTGTGAGTGTTGATGTCACCGTACTGCTAGAAGAGCCGTTCAGCCAGGCTTCTACGATGATCCCTGCGTGGTCGCCTCTTCCCTCTAGGGTGGCAACTCCCTGGATGGAGAATGTGGATTCGGTGACATCCATCTCCACTGTCACGTATTGATTGGATCCGTAGTTGGGATCGATCGCCACCGTCCCGGTGTAGTGGCCCGGCGACAGCCCAGATCGATTCACCGTCACTGTGATCGTATCGTGCTCTCCACTACTCGACCCTGACGTCGGAGACACGCTGATCCACGCTTGGTTGTCGGAGATGCTGTAGCTCAGCGTTCCCCCACCGCAGTTCCACACTTCGAACGTCTTGTTTGTGCTTGTCGTCCCGAAGTCCAGTGAGCTCGGGTCCCTGCACAACGCCGGATCGGGCTGTGGTACGTCCATTGCGACAGATACGGTCTGATTGGAGCCGTAGTTGGGATCGATGGTCACCGTCCCGGTGTAGTGGCCCGGGGATAGCCCCGATCGATTCACCGTCACCGTGATCGTATCGTGCTCCCCCGTACTCGATCCTGATGTCGGAGACACGCTGATCCACGCCTGGTTGTCGGAGACGCTGTAGCTAAGCGTTCCCCCACCGCAGTTCCATACCTCGAACGTCTTGTTTGTGCTTGTCGTCCCGAAGTCGAGAGAGCTTGGGTCCCTGCACAACACAGGAACCGGATCAACATAGAACACGCCGGGGCTTCCATCTCGTGCCAATACCAAGCCTCCGCTGGATCTGCCGACGATTGCCACGCGGAAGCCGGTTCTGCTTGACACTGTGGGGAAGGTCCAAGGGATGCTGTACCACCCCGCTGAGCCTGTTGATGCATATCCGATGTAGTGCAGCGTAGGACTCCATACGGAGGCGTATTCGTCTTCGTAGAAGTAGTAGGCACGGACCTCCGTAATGCTGGATCCAAACTGATACAACCATATGTAAGCAGAACCTTCACCGATCTCGCCGCCCGTTGGGTAGTCAAGGTGGACGTCCTGTCCCCCGCTTCCTCCGCCTGGCTCAACGGTGTCAACCTGCACAACTGTCACACCATGCTGGTTGTTGTACTGGGTGTAGTACCACTGGTGTTCTGCCGTATCCCACGTGTTGTATGTGATCACGTACTTGTCTGATGTATACCCGAACGCGCACAGCGAATGTGCCGCCCCATCTCCTTCGCTATGTGCGACGGACCAGACAAACGGTCTGTTTGCATCGATTTCGGTGGTGATCTGTCCCCAAAACCAGCCATACCACCAGCACGTAAGTATGTCACAGTAGTGGCGATTGGATGTGAACGAGTAGCCGAGGGACGAAGTTGCTGCCTCGATCCCGATGTGGAGGTCATCCCAGTCTGTGCCACCGTAGTCAACTGGATCACTGGGGCAGCCGACGGTGCTGCTCCCTGTGTTCATCCCCCAACGCAGTTCTTCTACAACTGTGGGGACGTTGTAGATGTTTCCCCAGGATCCATAGCAAGGATCCCGGATTGTCACGTAGTACTCGATCAGCTTTCCATACGACGTGTACTTCCCTGTGCCAGCGACATAGTGATCCCAGTAACTGAGCGCTATCGCAGCCGATGTCGGGGAGCATCCATATGTCCATTCATACGGCTCGACAAGCTCAGGGTACGTGACATAGCTCGCAACACCGGATGAAGGACCGTACTCGAGAAACTCATCCCAAGCCTGTCCAATCACGGCGGCTGCCTCATCTGGAGCCACAGCGTGACCACTGCGGATGCGGCCGTGCGTATTCCTGAATGCAGTTTCATCAAGAACCTGAAGGGTACCGTCATGCACAAACACACTCACACCGATGCTGTCCCGAAACTCAAACCAATTGCCTGCCGGTCCGAAGTAGTAGATGTGACTTAGCTCGGCGCGTCTCCCAAGAGCGGTTTCGGCCTTGCTCCTTGCCAGCACACCTGTCGAATAGAACGTGGGGAGGCAGCCTGCGTAGCCCGGTATGGGGAAGCCGTTCCTTGTTGAGGAGACGATGACCGTCCCATAGTCATCGATGCCCCAGCGATCATCTTGAGCTTCTGCGAGAGCCTGTGCAGATTCGTCATGCGCGGTCACGGCACTTGAGAAACCGGTGGACGTGTGTGGAGTCACTGCATGGCGCAGAAGTTGATCCACAGGTTCTCCGCTAATTGGAGCGATGTTGTGGATTTTCTCTAGGCCGCTTCTCACTTGGGCCGTGACCTCGTGCCACTCAGGGAACTTGTCCATGCCAATGGCGACTGGGAAAATGAATGCTATGATCCTTCCGGTGGGATCAACCGCAGGAATCGCTTCTCCCAGCGAAACGCCGCCCCAGAGCTTCCAAGCCTTCTGCTGCGCTAGGTCGCGAAGTACATCCTCATGAATGGCATCGCTAGCTGGAGTGCCACGAGGGGCCTCAAGCTGACGCCAGTCAAGTACTTGAGGAAGCACGAGGAAGTGGGCTGCCAGCACGAATCCAAATGCAGCAGCCAGGATTCGGAACCCGGGGCGCATCTCCCGCTTGTGAGACACGTGAGGTTCACTGATCACCCAAGCTATCCAGCGTTCGGCTTCCGCCCCACTGTGGCTTTGGCGCACTGAGAGACTGCTACGAGGAAGATGTTCAAGTAGTCTGACAAAGAAGGTTCTGAGACAAAAGGAGGGTCGCGCTGGGCCGGGCTGCTGCCGCATCTCTGCCATCACCTATGCGTCTCTCTGGCAGCCCGGCTGACCTTCGAGGGTCCCACGGCTTTGCGCCCTCACCTCGCGATGAGTTGGCCCCTTCAGAGGCGTGTCTCCCCTCAGCCCTCACACCTGATTACAGAATGGTATCGATGTTCTAGTCACATGTCAAACTAGAACCTCTCTCCTATCCCTGTGCTAATGGTGCCTTTCTCGGCTATACGTAGAACGCAACCTCGGGGGCGTACTGCTCGCTGGAGAGTTCTCCAAACGTACACCTCGGATCTCCTAGCTTGAGAGGCTACCCCAGTAGGTAGTGGGTAGCTAGTAGCCTGTAGAACGAAACTTCAGGCCCACGAGCAGCTGAGAACGGAAGTTCTCCAATCGTTCACACCGGCTCCACCAGATCGAGCTAGAATGCCTTCCCTGACTGTGTTTCTTCTCTATCTGCCGAATGAACCTGAGGTTCATGAATGGAGAACTGGGTCTGCGCGGCATCAGGATCACGCCTTCCTCCCTGGCAACTGGCTCGTCCTAGCAAGCGGGATTGGCTGCCCTCCGCGCTCGGAGCAACCGCTGTTCTGGTATTCCTTTGCCTCCGTCGGAGTGGACACGTAGAGTAGCCTCTGGGAGCAACGGCATCCGAGCCAGGAGATTGTGGAGAGGACGCTCGAACCAGAATACGGAAGGCTGGTCGCAGCGAGTCACGGAGCTGGTAGGAGGCTTGCGACGTGGCAAAGCAGTCGTATTGGGACACAGCGGCGTTCGGCAAGCGCCAGGAGTACGCCGTTATCGCCGAGCTTCTGAGGCGCGGGTTTGATGTGTACCAGACCTTGGTTGACGACAAGGGGATTGACTGCGTACTGAGAGTCGAAGCCGCCAGTGGGCTGCGGTACGTCGATGTGCAGATCAAGGCGCGCTCGCGGGACGCAGGCATGAAGTCGTGGGGTGACTGGCCAGCCATCCGCGTCAGCGCGCGTCCGAACTACGTCTTCATCTTCTACTCGGAACCGTTGCGGAAGACGTGGGTGGTTCGGTCGACCGAGATCATCTCACGCGCCCGTCTCCACAAGAAGGACGACTTGGATAGCGGCTACGATGTCAAACTCGCGAAGCTTCGGAGTCCGCGCGGAGCGGAACGTGCCTTCTTCGAAGAAACACCGGAAGTCACGGAGTTCCTAGGGGCGTTTTCCTTGTTGGCCCGAGCGTGAGTGCTTCAGTAGTGGAAGAGCCTTCTCCTGTAGCGCAGGCAAGGAGGATCACATGAAAGTGTTCGGAATACGGCCCAACGGCGAGTTCAACGAGTTCGTTGAGACTCCCTTCCAGGCCGAGCACGAAGAAGCCGTGCTGGAGAGCTGGCTGGAATCAAACCCTGACCGAATCGTGGAGGATGAAGGAATCCTGATAATCGGACGCCAAGTGTCAACCAACCTGGGTGGCTTCATAGATCTCCTAGGAGTAGACCGGGACGGAAACGTGGTTGTGGTTGAACTGAAACGCGATCGAACACCGCGAGACACTATCGCTCAGTCCCTTGAGTACGCGTCGTTCGCCGAGCGCCTTGACAGCGACCAGCTTGAGGACATCCTCCGTTCATACTTGAATGATGAGTCGCTTAGACTGGCTGAACACCACCGTGAGCACTTCGAACTAAGTCCGGATGAAGGTGTCGCTTTCAACAAGGATCAACGGCTTGTCGTTGTTGGCCAGAACATCGCTCCTGCGATCAAGCAGACGGCGTTGTTCCTATGCGCCAAAGGTATCAGAACGACGTGCATCGAGTTCGCCTTCTTCCGGGCCGACGATGGAACTCGATTGCTGTCTCAGGAGACTGTGGTGGGGGCGGAGGCCGAGAGGCCCATTGGAATCCGGTCGCGCCCCCTGCAGATAGTGAGCGAGAAGGAGTTCCTTGCATCACTCGACGAGAATGGTAGAGCTGTCTTCTCCAGAATCCTCCAGTTGGCTAGGGATGAATCGATGCCCATCCATTGGGGAACAAAGGGGTTCTCCCTGAATGTCAACATTGATGGGACTCACACTGCGGTCTGCTATGCATACCCACCTGACTCTGTCTACAAGCAGACCCTTCGAACAACCTTCGCTGATCGTGGAGGCCTTGAACAGAAGACCGCTGTGCCCAAGGAAGTCGCTATCTCCCTTCGAGAACAGGCCAACGCGACGGGGCTCTTCGTCCCGGCGGGCCGAGAACTGAAGTGCCAGATCATGCGCAAGTTGGCAGACAGTGAGATCGACTTGCTCGTGGAGTGGTGCAGATCGGTAGCGCAGGCAATCCGGGCTCACGGCCTAAGAGAATAAGAAGCTCCAGGATCATGCACTTCTGGCATATGCTCCGTGGGAGTTCTCCAATCGTTCACCTCAGGTCTCCGACTTCGCTTGTGGTGGCCGAAGGGTAGGAGCTGAGAATCGTAGACAAGCAGAGAAATCTAGGCCCAGGAGCACGACAAGACAAGGGTTCTCCAATCGTTCACCCAGACTCCAGCTGGCAGGAGTCGAACTCGGCAAGCGTCGACGGGATCAGAAGCCCGTGCGGGGTTTGAAGGCAGTCCACTACGGGGAGCCGGACGGGATGTGTCTCGAATCGCTGCCCGCTACAGCTCCCGAACGCCCATCGAGGCGGCCTGGGGGCAGATGAACTTGGCTCGGCAGTGGAGGCAGCCGAGCCTCGGGAAGATCACGAAGAAGCGGAAGACGAGTAGCCCG
>Ga0180438_10002685_pt1 | contig 28314 bp, 22 predicted proteins | sample SS_ome_12_FD_132455 | JGI IMG/M metagenome (GOLD analysis project Ga0180438, IMG submission 132455) | Hypersaline lake sediment archaeal communities from the Salton Sea, California, USA - SS_3_D_2 metaG | ecosystem: Environmental > Aquatic > Non-marine Saline and Alkaline > Hypersaline >...
GGCGGGACTCGGAAGCAATTGAAAATCGAAAATTTTTACAGCCATCTTTTCCTACGTTTGTAGGACTTAACATCTTTGTACGTTTTAATCGTCCCTGTTGCAGCTACTCCTAAATAAAATTCCTTAACATCAGGATTTTCTCTCAGATCTTTTGCATCACCTTCCAGAACTATTTTTCCATTTTCCATTACATACCCAAAATCGGCAATCTGAAGGGCCATATTGGCATTTTGTTCTACTAACATGAGGGTTGTGCCTTGTTCTTGATTTATTCTTTTAACTATCTCAAAGATTTCTTTTACAAGCAAGGGCGCCAGACCCAGGGAAGGTTCATCTAATAGCAAGAGCCGTGGCTGCGCCATTAATGCCCTCCCCATTACCAGCATTTGCAACTCTCCGCCACTACAGTATCCTGCAAGGGAATTTTTTCGTGCAATGAGGGGGGCGAAATAATGGTACACCATTTCCAGATCCTTCTTGTAAGGCTTGCCCCACCTGGTAGCAGTTCCTACCCTGAGGTTTTCTTCAACCGTAAGGTATTTGAATGGTTGTCTCCCTTCCATGACCTGAATGATGCCCAGCCTGGTGACTATCTCTGGTGCCGAGTTCTGAATATTATGGCCTTCATAATTTATCGTGCCCTCAGTAACCTTACCATTCTCTGGTTTAAGAATCCCTGAGATCGCCTTTAACGTTGTAGTCTTACCTGCGCCATTACTCCCGAGTAAAGAGACAATCTGACTCTTTTGAACGCCTAAAGAAACAGCCTTGAGAATCTGGATAACATCTGAGTAAACAACACTGATATTGTTGATTTGTAAGAGAAGATTATTTTCCATGACTTTCTTTTATCCTCAAACACTAATATGAAAATGGCCAAAGTCTAAAACTTGACCGCACGATTCTCCATACCTCAGCCAGACCCTTTGGTTCAAAGATGATAAACAAGATAATGGCCAATCCATATATGAATTCCCTGAGTGGTGCTATGGTAATAGCACCCCCAATAGATGGACTAATGTTCATGAGAAACTCTGTAATATGGCTTAATATTTCACTCAATGAAATGATAAAAATGGTGCCAAAAACAGAACCAGGAATGCTGCCCAGTCCCCCAATGATGATCATGGCAATGTATTCTATGGATAACCATAAATTAAATGGTTCTGGGGTTATGCTTATCATGTAATAGGCAAAAAGAGCACCAGCAAACCCTGCATAAAAAGAGCTTATGGCAAATGATAGCAGCTTATATAGAAAAATAGGGATGCCCATTCCCTCGGCAGCCTGGTCATTATCTCTGATAGCAATAAATGCCCTTCCGTATCGTGTCCTGATGAGATTCACTGCCATCCAGGTCATGACCGCAAAACAGATAAATATTACATAATAAAAGTTTCTATCAGAGCCCAAATCAATACCAAAAAGTGTGGCTGAAGGAATACTTATACCTGCTGCTCCTCCGGTGAGGCCTTCCCATTGCACAAAGACGTATTCAAGAATAAACTGGCTCGCGAGGGTGGCAATACACAGATAAAGATGCTTCAATCTGGCTGAAGGAAGACCAAAGAACATGCCTACAATTGCTGTGATTACACCTGCAAGAGGGACAGCAATGAGGAAAGGAAAACTCGCCTTGGTAGCAAGGATTGCAGCGGAGTAAGCCCCTACACCAAAAAAGGCTCCGTGACCAAGACTAATTTGGCCGGTATACCCAATAAGGAGGTTCAGCCCGATAGCAGCAATGGCATAAATCCCAATTATATTTATAATATAGAGAAGATATGCACTGCTTATAAAGGGAACAACTGCAAAGAGAAGAATGAGTCCAATCAACATGGACAGCCTGCCATAGTCTGTTTCAAATATGGTAAGCTCCCGTTCATAGGTTTCATTAAAATTGCCACAGGGATGAAATTGCAGTTTTCGCATTTCTTAAACCCTTTCAATTGACGATTTTCGATTGACAATTGACAATTGTCTACTTCTTGCCGTTTTTCTTGAAGATATAAAGATGGCTGTTAACTGCTCTGCTTCTTTAAGCAGGGGAAGAACTCGTTCTTCTCTTAGGAGTCGTTCATCAATAATGAACTCCAGCCAGAAATGTGACTCATCCACCTCTTCAAGTACAATACTCAGCTTTGAAACAAAACTTGCCTTAGACTGTGCGATGCAGGTAGCACGATAATTCGAAGCAACTGACGTGGAACACCTGATCAATTGTCCCTTACTGTGGTTACCTAAATATGTTTTCGGTAAACCCATACTCAATTTTACACAACGATGTGCAAACTCTTTTGTTCTCTGTTTTAGGGCTTTTTCATCCATATATTACGCTTGAAAATTTTCAATAGACAATTTTCAATAGTCAATATTCAATTATAGTTATACTCTTTCGATTTCTACAAGGCCAAACAGCCCATACGGTTTAATCATCAATATAACGATGAGAACAATATACGGAATAATTTCTCTAAGGGAAGTAGAGATATACCCACCGGTAAAGGTTTCAAGCAGGCCGATAATAAGCCCACCAAGGATGGCGCCACCAATGCTATCAAGTCCTCCGAGAATGACCACCGGAAAGACCTTGAGGCCCACTGCACTCACCTCGTGCACATTGATTCCATTGATAATACCAAGAACAATCCCACTCATAGCGCATACTAATGCCGCAATTGCCCATGACATGGCAAAAACCCTTCTTACATGAACCCCTAAGGCCATAGCAGCAGGCTGATTATCGGCCACAGACCTCATGTAAATTCCCTGGGATGAGTACTTGAAGAAAAACCCAAATAGCCCAAGAAAAATCAGGCCTACGATAAATGTAGCAACATAGACTCCAGGAACCTCGATGGCCCCCCAGTGAAAGGTAAGTGTTTGTGGGAGAAAGTCTACATAGCTATGTATATCTCCCCCAAAGATAAATAACATCAACCCTTTGAACATGATGGCCAGCCCAACAGTCAGCATGATAACTTCAATAAGGGCCTCACCAATCAAGGGTCGTAGAAAAAAGCGCTCGATAATAAATCCAAGAGAGAAAGATCCCGTAAGAGTTATTAAAAAAGCCAACCAGATAGGAAGCTTTGCCCAGGTTGAAAGCACAAGGAATATAAATGCCCCGATCGCCATTAATTCACCGTGGGCAAAGTTAAGTACACTGCTGGATTTAAAAATCATGACAAATCCCAGGGCAGCAAGTGCATAAAGAAAACCAATAGATAGACCATTTATCAGTATTTGAAAGAAAAATTCCATGAAACGGCTCCGTAATTTGGTTATGAGTTATTTGTTATTAGATGATTTATTTTAATTTTTCTGTGAAAAGTTTTTTTACTCTATGGCACATTACTAATTCGGTTACTCATAACGATTACTGATATGTTACACTTTAAGTATCCTCACGGTGGTTTCAATAGTGCCCACGGTTCCATCTTGATATTTTACCTGACCTTTAACCTCTATTTCTTTTTTATCCGAATACATGGCATCGATCAGATCTTTGTATTGTTCAAACACAAATTTTCTTCTTACCTTACCCGTCCGAGTTAATTCCTCATCATCTGCATCGAGGAGTTTGTAGAGGAGAATAAAATGAACCAGTTGCATCGGTTCCGGCAACTGGGTATTTACCTGCCTGATTTCTCCACCAATAAGTTCCTCAACTTCAGGTTGCTGGGAAAGATCGGTATAGGTGGTATATGGTATCTTTCTTTCTTCTGCCCAGTTGCCAACATTTCCGAAATCAAGATTGATAAAGGCGGTGATATAGGGTTGGCCTTCGCCAAAGATTACTGCTTCCTTAATATATGGACTGAATTTTAATCGTGTCTCAATAAAGTCAGGGGAAAAGGCCTCACCCTCTCTTGTCCTCATTATCTCTGCCTTTCTTCCAATAATGAGAAGGTGCCCGTCATCATCTATATATCCGGCATCCCCTGTATAGAGCCAGCCATCCCTGAGGGACTTTGCTGTTTCCTCTGGGTCTTGATAATAGCCGGCAAAGTTTGATTTGGCGAAGACAAGGACTTCTTGATCTTCACCAATCTTTACCTCTGTTCGTGGCAGAGGTACCCCTACGGTTTCTAATTTGACCTCGTCATCTGGTTGAACCTGAAATATGCCGCCTGCCTCAGTAAGCCCATAACACTGCTTTAAATTTATTCCATTGGCCCTGAAGAATCGTATAACATCAGGAGAGATAGGGTGTCCTCCTGTATAGGCCCCTCTGAATTGCAGACACCCTGTCCTGTCCATAAGTGGCCTGAACATGATACGAGATGCTATCCAGTAGAGAAATTTTAAATAGAGAGGGACTTCCTTTTTCTCCGATTCTCTTTCAACAACCGTACCACCTATTTTCATACAAGTTGTATATAGAAAGCGCTTGATGTGGCTGGCATCACTAATTTTCACTCTGATTTTTGAGGCAAGACTTTCCCAGAACCAGGAGGCGGTAATGATAACAGTTGGACCAATATCCCTAAAGTCTTCCACAACTGTCTCTGTTGTTTCAGGGAAGTTCATGATCATTCCCCCTGACAGCGTTATGCCCATGCCCCACATCTGGTCTACAATCCATGCTGGTGGAGTAATCGAGATCCAGTTATCGCCAATCCCAATTGGGGCAGTTTCAAGCCATTTTCTTGCCATCTCGGTAAAATTTTCATGTGTAATCATAGCAAGCTTTGGAAGGCCAGTGGTGCCTGATGTCATTATCATCAAGGCTACCTCATTCGGCTTTCCCTTACCTAATTCATCAATAAAGTACTGTGGCGCTTTGCTATCAAAATCCTCACCAAGCTCTAAGAGTTTCTGAAAGCTCATAAGCCATTTATCATCAGTATAGGTCCTCATGCCGGTTGGATCAATATAGATAACCTTTCTCACAAAGGAGAGCTCTTCTTTTACCTCTAAAAGTTTGTCTACCTGTTCTTGATCCTCGGCTATCACAAAGGATGCTTGCACACGAGTGAGGCCAAATGCAAGTTCCTTGGCCACTGCTGTAGTGAATAGATTTACGGTTACTGCGCCGAGGGCCTGGGCTCCAAGTTCGGTAAAAAGCCATTCAGAGTGATTATTAGTAATAATACCGATATTTTCACCCCTTTTTAATCCAAGGGATGCCAAACCTAACGCGACCTTTTTTGTATACTGGAGATAATCATTCCAATTATACGTCTGCCATATACCAAAATTTTTTTCCCTGATGGCAGTCCTTTGTGAACCTAATTCCTGGGCTTGTTTGGCTAACATCTGTGGCAGCGTATATTCGGTAAGGGTAGATAAGGTGTGTTCGTCTAAGCGTTCTATTTTTTTCAATATAAAACCCTTTCAATTGAGAATTTTCAATTGACTATTGAATATTAAAAATTTAAGGAACAGAGATTTCTTTTTCAATCTTCAATATTCAATAGCCAATATTCAATTGACTCAGATTTTCACTGCATCTCCAAGATAGGCCTTGATTACTTGCGGATGATCTTGAACCTCTTCTGGCGGACCCTCTGTTATCTTCTTTCCAAAATCCAGCACCATAACCCTTTTCGATATACTCATCACAACTGACATGTCGTGTTCTACGAGGATCATAGTCTGTTTCCACCCCTCATTGAGCTCTATTAGGAACCGTACCATGTCTTCTTTTTCTTCTAAGGTCATTCCAGCAAAGGGTTCATCCAGGACCAATAGCTTTGGTTCCAACGCCAGGGCCCTTCCCAGTTCAACCCTTTTCCGTAAACCGTATGGCAGGGATCCAACGGGTTGTTTTCTGATGGCTTGCATTTCAAGGAAATCAATCAGTTCCTCTAAGATCTGACGGTGACGAACCTCTTCTTTTTTTACCGATGGAGAAAAAACAGAAGCTAAACCTACACCATACTTGGTGTGGATATGCCTGGCTAAAAGCATGTTTGAAAGGACACTTATACCTGGGAACAGTTCAATATTCTGAAATGTTCTTCCAATGCCCAGGCCTGTAAGGTGATGAGTTGACATGTGAAAGATATCCTGTCCGTTAAAACTCATTGTAGCCTTTTGCGGCCTATAATACCCTGTAATGCAATTGAGGAGACTTGTCTTTCCAGCACCGTTGGGGCCAATTATTGCTAACAGCTCCCCTGTGTGTACTGATACATCAACATTATCGAGGGCTACAACACCTCCGAATTGTAACGATAGGTTCTTCACCTCCAGCTCAGCCCTGTTTTCTTCGGGCTGTCTGGAGGCGAAGATACTTGGCTGACCCCTAAATGCCTTCATTTGCTACCTTTTTAACAGTTTAACCCTTTCTTTTCCAGGTACAAAGAAGTTAGTAAGTGGTGTGTAGGTTTGATCTTCGTTGATCTTCACGATCCTTGCCGTAAATGAGGCACTGTGGTCAGTTTTTGTATACGTAACATTAGGTATAACACCGCCGAAATCCTCATCTCTAAATGTCTCAAGGGCATCATTAATAGTTTCGCTGTTTACCTCCCCGAATTTTTCGTGGGCCCTCTGAAATGCTCTTTCCATAATCATGGCGACGGCAATACCTTCCCAGTATGAGGCATCAAATTTGGTTACTGTCTTATACCGTTTCCACAATTCCTCCATTACCTTGAGCCCAGGTGTCCCATCAACAGGAAGGCCTCCCGGGAATTCCATATGCATCCTGTCTCTTATAAGGCCCTTGCCCCTGGTAAAAAAATCCGGATCCGTGGATGTCCAGGTTCCGAAGAAGGGGACATCATAGTTCACCCTGTCTGCAGATTGAAGGGCCATGAGGATAGCAGATGGAAGACACTGCATGAAGATGTATTCTGCTTCTGCTTTTTTAAGCCGGAGGCATTCAGTATTAAGATCAAGTGTCTTTGGAGGGAATTGTTCAATGCCTACGATGTTTATGCCATGTTTGGCAGCATATTCCTTGCTCGGTTCATGGATAGACTTTCCGTAAGCATTATTATAGGTCAGGAGCCCCACCTTGGGAGCCTCTTTTCCTGTATGAATGGTTCGGATATATTCCAAAACTGCGTAGCTATCCATGATATAGCTGCCAAAGGGTAAATAGGCATAATCAACTGGGGGCTTAAGAATTCCCTGATAGGTAGAATAATTAATGTTGGGTGTTTTGTATTTCTGGATAATTGGTTTTGCCATTATGCCCGATCCTGCATCCCATGTGGCTATAATATCCATCTTATCGGAGGTGCAAAACTTTTTAACATATTTCACTGCCTCAGGAACCTTATAGGCATGATCAACCACGGTTAGATCTATTTTATTACCTCCAATCCCTCCCTTTACCTCATTTACATACCTGAAGTAGTCTTTATGACCTTTGGCATGGAACTGACCCCAGGTAGATGCTGGCCCTGTCAGGTTAATTATGGCCCCTACCTTTATTGGTTCGGCCCATGCAAAAGTTCCCACGCCAAAACAAACAAACCCTGCAATGAGTACTACAATACATACCTTTCGCATAATCATTCCCCCTCTTTTAAATTATTAATTATAATAATACCCTACCTAAAATGGTAACCATAAAGGGTAACATCTTGCCCCTTTAACCATATTTGACTACCTATTGTGCTTTTATAGATATATTTATTTATTAAATAATTATCTTGGAAAGGATTGTGTATGTTATAAGGATTATCAGGAAGGTATTTTTTTGGCCATGTAGAGATTTTTCTCATAAAGATAGCCTTGACTTTTCGCTACATAATTGTGTTATAGCTATTTTATAGCTACAATCGTAATTTCAAATATTAGATAGTGATATAAGATATTTTTGTCAAGAAAAAAAGAAAAAAATGAATTGAGGAGGGCAAAAGATGCTCATAGGGGAAATATTAGCACGGAATGCAAGAATGTATGGAAATGAGGTTGCCCTTGTTGAACGGGATCCAGCAAAAGGCAGAAGAATAGAAATAACATGGAAAGAATTTGATGAGCAGGCCAACAGGTTCGCAAATGGACTAATAGCCAAGGGGATTAGAACGGGTGACAAGGTAATTCATCTCATGATGAACTGTATTGAGTGGCTCCCTGCCTATTTTGGAATTCTCAGGACCGGAGCCTGGGCAGTGCCATTGAATTTTAGGTTTTCTGCCCAGGATATAAAACTTTGTGCTGGGATTGCTGAAGGTAAGGTGATGATTTTTGGAGAGGAATTTATAGAAAGGATTACGGAGATCAAGGGAGATCTTCCTACAATAAAGGATTATATCTTTGTAGGGCCAGATGAGGTCAGGCCTGGTTATGCAGAAAAATATGAGGATGTTTTAAACACGAATTCCCCTGTAAACCCTAATGTTGAAATAGGAATTGAAGATGATGCAGGCCTTTATTTTACCTCTGGCACCACGGGCACACCAAAGCCAATACTTTTAACCCACAGAAATCTTGAAGCCGCCTGTATTATTGAAAATCGCCATCACAATCAAACACATCAGGATAATTTTTTATTAATCCCACCCCTGTATCATACTGGTGCTAAGATGCATTGGTTTGGCAGTTTTATTGTTGGCTCAAAGGCAGTTATTCTTAAAGGGATACGGCCTGAATGGATCTTAGAGGCTGTATCAGAAGAGAAGGTGACTATTGTCTGGCTGTTAGTGCCATGGGCTCAGGATATTCTTCTGGCGATAGAAAATGGGGATGTAAGACTTTCTGATTATTCATTAAATCAGTGGAGATTGATGCATATTGGTGCTCAGCCAGTTCCACCAAGCTTGATAAAGAACTGGAAAAAGGTATTTCCCAATCATGACTATGATACCAATTATGGTTTAAGTGAAACTACTGGGCCTGGTTGTGTTCACCTTGGAATAGAAAATATTCACAAGGTTGGTGCAATTGGTGTGCCCGGCTTTGATTGGGAATGTCAGGCAGTGGATGAAAGCCGTAACAGTGTTGCTCAAGGACAACCTGGTGAGCTTATGGTAAAAGGGCCTGGAGTGATGAAAGAGTATTATAAGAATCCTGAGGCAACAGCCAGTACCCTTTTTAATGGGTGGTTATTAACCGGGGATATGGCCAGGATAGATGAGGATGGTTTTATATGGCTCGTAGACAGAAAAAAGGATGTTATCATCACTGGAGGTGAAAACATATTTCCGGTAGAGATTGAGGATTTTCTTGCAAATAGTGATAAAATCCAGGATGCAGCTGTTATCGGCATACCTGATGAGCGGCTTGGTGAGATTGTATGTGCTATCATCAAGGTTAAACCAGGAAAGGATATAACAGAAGATGAAGTAAATGAATTTTGTCAGGCCTTACCAAGGTATAAAAGGCCTCGAAGAATAATTTTTGGTGATGTACCTCGAAATCCCACTGGCAAGATAGAGAAACCAAAATTACGAGAGATCTATGGAAAAGGAAAAGAAAGTTTTAAGATTAAATAAACATCTATTTTTTAGAATCGAATATGAAGAGTGTTTCATTTCCTTCTTGACAGTACAGATTCGTAAAAGTTATAAAATAGCTAAATTGTAGCTATATTATGTTAACCTTAAGCACAGGTCAAGATATGCATAAACTACTTATTGATTCGCCAGACAAAGAGATGTTTTTATTAGGTAACGAGGCAATTGCACGGGGTGCTATTGAGGCAGGTATTGGTGTCGCAAGCTGTTACCCTGGTACGCCATCCTCTGAGATACCAGATACGTTTTTTACCCTGTACAGGGCCGCCGGATTCTATTTTGAGTATTCCACCAATGAAAAGGTGGCATTAGAAGTTGCAGCAGGTGCTGCTATTTCAGGCGTAAGAAGTATGGTAACCATGAAACATGTGGGAATGAATGTTGCCTCTGATGCCCTCATGACCATAGCCTATCTTGGTGTAAATGCAGGCATGGTTGTGATAAATGCTGATGATCCCTTTTTATTTTCAAGCCAGAATGAGCAGGATAACCGATACTATGCACGACTGTCAGGACTTCCCATGATAGAGCCCACAAATGCTCAGGAGATGAAGGACATGACTGTTGCCGCATTTGATATCTCAGAGCAATTGAAGTTACCGGTTATTCTACGGACTACAACCAGGCTTAATCACCTAAGAGGGACGGTAAAATTTGGTTCAATCAAGCCCATAAAATCCAAGGGTTTCTTTAAAAAAGATCCCTTTCACCTCGTGGCAATGCCTGCTGTTTCCAGAAACCTGCACAAGATCTTATTAGAGAAATATGATCAGTCGTTATTGCTCTCTGAGAACTCAAAATATAATCAGCTTATTGGCAATGGAAAATGGGGCATAGTGACTAATGGTGTAAGCATGAACTATGTGCAGGATGCAATTAATGATCTTGGAATAGGCGATAAGGTGGCTATCCTCAGACTCGGTTTTTCTTATCCCATGCCAGAAAAAATGATTGAGAAATTCCTTAACAATGTAGATAAGGTACTGGTAGTCGAAGAACTTGAGCCAGTAATGGAAAATGAAATTAGGTCGATAGCCCAATCAAAGGGAATAGGGATACCTATTAAGGGAAAGGGGGATGGACTTTTCCCAAGGCTGTATGAATACGATCCGGGGCTGGTCCGTAAGACTATTGCATCATATTTCAATGTGCCTGATACCTCTCTGGCGATGGTGGACGTCAGCGGTGTACCTGAACTTCCAGGGAGGCCACCCAACCTCTGTGCTGGGTGTCCCCATAGGGCCATGTACTACGCGATAAAGAAGGTGTATGGCCCTGATGCGGTGTATCCCTCTGATATTGGCTGCTATACTTTGGGTGTGCTTCCTCCTCTATCTATGGCCGATATTGTTATATGTATGGGTGGATCAGTCGGCTCTTCCTGTGGCATCGCAGCGGCTACGGATCAGAAGGTCGTCGCGTTTATAGGGGATTCGACCTTTTTCCATGCAGGTATATCTGGCCTGATAAACGCTGTTCATAATAACCACAACTTTACCCTGGTAATCCTTGACAATGGCACAACTGCTATGACAGGGCAGCAACCTCACCCTGGTGTAGATACAACTCCTATGGGTGTTGATACTACACAGCTTTCTATTGAATCAATGGTACGTGGTTGTGGTGTAGAGCATGTGCAAATAGTTAATCCCCTTCAGGTGAAAAAGAGCATTGCTGCGGCACAGGCATCAAAAGATTTTGATGGCCTCTCGGTTATCATATCCAAAGAGATTTGTCCTCTCTATGCCAGGGCAATTAAAAAAGCAAAAAAGGCGAGGCCATTCTATGTCAATCAAGATAAATGTACGAGACATCTCGATTGTATAAATCTTTTGGCATGTCCGGCAATGTATATTGCTAATAATAAGACAATGATAAACGAGAATCTTTGTATTGGCTGCGCTGTGTGTGCACAGATCTGTCCTGAGAATGCTATTCTTCCAATAAAAAAGTGAAGATTAAGAATTGAAAATTGAACATTTAAAAATGCATACTTGTCAATGCTTCCCGATTCTCCCGAATTGATCCCGATCCCATCGGGACGGGGCGGGACTCGGAAGCAATTGAAAATAGTCGATTGTCAAAGGAGATACCTATGGAAACAAAACGAATAGTCTTTGTTGGTGTCGGAGGGCAGGGAAATCTTCTTGCATCAAGGCTACTTGGTGAGGCCTGTATGTCTGCTGGAATTCCTGCGGTAGTAAGTGAGATTCACGGAATGGCCCAGAGAGGTGGTATTGTTGAGTCATCCCTTATCATGGGAGCAAGCAGCCCGATTGTTTCAAAGGGCGAGGCAGATATTTTGATCGGCTTCGAGCCATCAGAGACATTGAGAGCATTGAACAAATGCAACAAGGATACGGTGGTTATCACCAATATTCATCCTCTTCCTCCTTTTACTGTAGCGATAGGCCAGGGAACGTATCCTAATATTGATGAGGCTCTCGATCTAATCAGAAATAATGTTTCCTTGTTAATAGCTCTGGATGGTGATGAGTTGGCAGCAAAGGCAGGAAATCCTTTATCTCTCAATATGGTTATGCTTGGGGCATTGATTGGTAGCAAAGTTATTCCTTTGAAAGAGGATATACTCAAGAAAACAATATCTAAGACAACAAAACAGGCATTTTTAGAGTCGAATTTAAAGGCCTTTGATTTTGGTGTTGCTGCCTCACGTGTTGGATGAGTGCAGCAAAGATTTTTGTTTTTTTAACCTGCAAAAGAACCAGATTCCAAATTTTTCATATCTTTCCATAACGAACGATTTTCTTCTTAATCTGAGTGTGCTATAGATTATAATATTAACCCTTTTTTTAAGAGGTGGGATTTTTGTGATAATGGCAAAACTTTATTCTTCAGAAGTTTTCCATGTTCGCTCTCTTGCCACACGATAGCAGAAAATAAGGAGGAAAACTTGAAATGAGAGATGTAAAGGACGTAAACATATCAATAAATAATAGAGTTTTTACCTTAGATTTAGCTATTGAAGATGATGAGCTCATTGAAACTATCTTTCGTGCGTTAGCGGAACATGTTAAGAAGGGCTTTTCAATTAAAGTAAGAGAAGCTTATGTCACTTCTTTGTCAGACTCACTAAAGATAATTTCAAGGATAATTTCCAACAGGGCACAAATGGATGAATGGAGGGCTGAAACAAAGCAGTTGATATCCATCGTACGGAAAGGGAAATAGACCTCATAAAGTAATATTCCTAAAAAGTTGACCCCCATTAGTTAATCCTTCTCAATAGATACAAAAAAATAAAGGTGTAAACATGAAAAGATTTTTATTATGGTTCGTTCTGTTTTCCGTCCCTTTTTTTATCTGCCCCCTTGGTCTTATGGCCGAGGATTACCTATCTATGGCCGATGGGCTCTACGAACAGGGAGGAATTGAAAACTACAAACGTTCTATTAATGTATACCTCAAGGCCTTGAAAGAAAACCCTAATGATTACGAAACCAACTGGAAGTGTGCAAGGTCATATAGGGAATATGGGGGAGCGATAAAGAGGCAGGCCGTTGAAGGGTGGGAGAAAAGCTGTGCAAAATATGGCAAAGAGGGCATGAAATATGCAGAAAAGGCGATTGAGCAGCAACCTGATAGGCCTGATGGTCATTATTATTATGGCCTGAATGTGGGGATTTATTCTGACGGTGTAAGTGTACTTACTGCCTTAGCAGAGGGCCTTAAAAGTAAAACTCAGAATAGTTTAGAGAAGGCCTATGAATTGGATAAGATGTATAACGAGGCTGGACCCATGCTGTCGCTCGGCCGTTTCTGGGCCGTTGTCCCTTGGCCGTACAAAGACAAAAAAAAGGCCCTCAAATTTTACCGGGAGTACCAAAAAACCCGGTATTTCAATGAAAAAGTAGAAGGGAAAATATATCTTGCTGAAGTACTCTTGGCATTAAAGGGAAAAGAAAACAAAGAAGAAGCAAAAGCCCTGCTGCACAAAGCCTCAAAGTCTGATGAAACATACTTCATGGAGTGGGCCGAAAGACTTCTGAGAAAAATTGAAAATACACGAGAAGAAAAAGAAGCTATTTCTCATTAGAAATAGTAATTATAAAGCTTGAAAAAAAGTATACGCTCCGTATCGCAAAGAGGATCATAACTGGACTATAAGTTTTGCGATAAATGGAGGTAGTCATGGCTATGCACAGACACAACATAAAGGTTTTTACTATTTGATTATTTCCTATCCTCGAACACAACGGACATGGTAGTGGTTGCTCTTATAATAACTGAGTACGTAGGCGCCGTCGAACATTACAATCCAGGCATTGTTCGTATGCTCAGCAAAGGTCGTTGATGACCAATACGACAAGGTATCTCGAAACGGCACCTCTTCACGCATATCAGGGCGCATTTTATCAAAAAGGGTTTTCCTGTCCAGCAGCGTGTCCAACTCCAGCACAGTCGGAATACGCCAATCGTCCTTACCGCCCAGCGAAAGGGATTTTGCGTATTCCAGGGCTTCATACCAAGTCATCTCCCCGGGGCTTTCATACTGCCATTCCATACCGGTCTTCGGATCCTTCCAGGTACTCAGACTTCGTTTCATGCTCTGACTCACTTCTTATTTTATTGGAGGAAACGGCAAGAGATTGATGAAAACCATTTTACATAAGCAAAGGGTATTCAGCCGACAACTGAGAATTTCAGCTCTTGGATCCACGGTTAATTAATGAAGGACAAAGGCCCCATCCCTTCCTGAAATACCGGGCCGGGGCCTTTATATGGCGAGTTGGCATTATTGGCCTTCTTACAGGATCCTGACGGCCTCCTTGTATTTTTCAGGATCCCCCCAAAAAATACATCTTACAGGGCAAACGGAGAAACAGGCAGGGGCCTCGTTATTTCTACGTTTATCAACGCACAGGTCGCATTTCACCGCCTTAAGAGCATCGTGGTTAAACTGCATGACATCGTAAGGACAGGCCTGGACGCAGCAGGACCCACACGAGATACACCTCTTTGCTTCCTCGAGGACCATTTTTTCCGTGAGGCCCTTTTGGACCTCATCAAAGTTCTTAATACGTACCTGGGGGTCAAGGCAGGGCGTCTGAACCCGATCAATCTTATTGTATACCTCTTTCTGTGGATCGGTTATCGTCGGGAATATCTGATCCCTCCCTAACCGAAGATCCCGTCCTAGTATAAATCTGTCAATGGATATGGCGGCCTGCTTTCCGTCCGCAATGGCCTCTATGACGGTTCCGGGACCTCTTGTCGCATCTCCCCCTGCAAAGATATCTGGGTCATCACTCTGAAGCGTCAGGGGATCAACCTTCATGGTCCCCCGGCCACTCAACGTACAGGCGCACTCCGGTGTCAGGCAGGCCCAATCTGCTTCCTGACCCAGGGCGTTGATAACGGCATCAACCTCTATGGTGAGTACAGAGCCGGGGACAGGTTCCGGCTTCGGTCGTCCGCTCTCATCCGGTTCCGTCAATTTCGTTTTTACGGACTCTATCGCTTTTACCCGTCCGTTTTCTCCAATAAATCGCAATGGTTGGGTCAGGGTCTTTATTGAAATCCCTTCTTTCTGACATTCCTTAATCTCTTCGGCATTCGCGGGCATTTCCTCCAGGCCTCGGCGATAAAGAATAAATGCATTTTCGGCTCCCAACCTGCGGGCTGATCTTGCTGCATCTATCGCGGTATTGCCTCCGCCTACGATTGCAACGTTTTTGCCCAATTTTACCGATTCTCCCCGGTTGATTTGACGGAGATAATCCAATCCACCGTAAACACCTTTCATGTTCTCACCCTCGATGCCGAGTTCCAGGCATGCCTGGGTGCCGATTGCGGTAAAAAAGGCCTTGAATCCCTCTTCCCGTAATTGAGCGATGGTGGTGTCCTTTCCAATCTCCACATCGGTTTTGATGGTCACACCCATATCACGGATAAGCTGAATCTCGGCATTAATCACTTCACGGGGAAGACGATAGGACGGTATGCCTGCTGTGAGCATCCCTCCCGGATCGCCGTCTTTTTCGAAAATTGTCACCTGATAGCCTTCCTGCGCGAGATAGTATGCGCAGCTCAATCCGGCAGGCCCTGAACCGATAATGGCGACTTTGTCCTTTTTCTTTTCTTTGATGTTGGGTATGTAACGCCTGGTTGTGTTCAAATCCAGGTCAGCAACAAAACGCTCGATGGCATGGTTTGCTACAGGGTCATCAATCCCACCTCTATTACAAGCGGATTCACAGGGATGGGGGCAGACCCTTCCACAGATGGACGGAAAGGGACTTGCCTCTTTGATGAGTTCCAGGGCTTCCTGAAATTTTCCCTTTGCAGCAAGGCTCACATAGCCTTGGACATCGATGTGGGCCGGGCATTCCGCCTTGCAAGGAGACGTTCCCTGTTTTTCGGCCCCGGATGTTCCCGACACCGCATTACAACCTGTACATTTTTCAAGATCGAGTAGAACGACTCCCGTCTCCGAATCCTTGGTAATGGCATCTTCAGGACAGGCCTTTACACAGGGGGGGTCGTCGCAATGGTGGCAAAACAGCGGCTTGAAATAGGGGGACTCCTCAAGGATCCTGATGACTCTCGGCCCTACCCCAAGCCCGTGCTCCTGCTTACAGGCAATTTCACAGGTATGGCAACCACTACAAAGATATTCGTTGAATAACAATGATATTTTTCCCATCTTTTTCCCTCCTATTTATCCTCACAGGGAGATATGTTGCACTGACAAACCCTTAGACAGGTGGAGCCCATATTCTGGTCGCAGGTTTTATAGGCATTGTCCGTCAGGAGATTAGCATTGGATATGTCCCAGCCATGACCCGGATCTTTTATCTCCGGGAACCACCAACCATGCTCTGCCGGGATCACGCGAGGATCAATTCCATCGGATAGTTTCGCACGCATTTTTATACGTCCCCTCGGTGATTCGATATACATCCAGTGGCCGTTTTTGATGCCGTGTTTTTCGGCCGTGTCAGGATGAATCTCCGCAATTGGATCTGGTCTTAACTCCCTCAGCCACGGCACCATGCGGCCTGCTGCGTGGAAGAAGTTCGGGGTCCGCAGCCCTGCATTGAAAATATAGGGGTATTTCTCCGCCACCTCCGGTGTGGAATAGGGGCTTTCGGGAACTTCCACGTATTTGGGCAGAGGATCGCGCCCCCTTTTTTCCAGAAAGGTAGAATACAGTTCCACTTTCCTGGTAGGCGTGGAAAAACCCCTTTCTTTGTACTTATAGTAAACATTTTCACCCTGGAGGTACATCTTCTCCTTGAATTGGTCGAAGGTTAGGCCCGAGGGTTCCAGCAGGTAATCCAGGGCATCTTCGACCGTGGGCCACCATTCTTGGCCCATGCGCTTGCCAAGCTCGAGAAAGATCTTGTGGTCCTGCCAGGCCTCCCCGATCTCGACACATTTTACGCGTGCAAAAACATAGCCGTGCCGCTTCCAGTTGTCGGCCAGATGGTTCTGCTCCAGCCAGGTGCCGGCAGGCAGAAAGATATCGGCCAGTTCCGCAGTGGGGGTCATGAAGTGATCAATGATGACAAAAAACTCCAGTTTCTTGAGTGCCTCATAGGCCTCTCTGCCGTTGGCTCTGGTCACCACTGGATTACTGCCGCACAACAGTCCTGCCTTGAGTTGATACGGTTCTCCGTAAACGATGGAATCCCACGCTTTTTTGGGGTTGATAAAGGCTACCCTGGCCCCCAGTATAAAATCGTTTCCACCCAGCCTCTTTGCAAGCACCTCTTTGCTAAGATCCCTATGGCGGGAGAATTCGGCAACCGTCCGAGTGGGCGGGTTCACAAAAAGGGCATTTCCTCCTGGGGCGTCCAGATTGCCCGTTATTCCCATAAGGCCGATCGTGGCTCGGGTAAAGTCGGTGCAATTGTTGTTCTGCTCTGTTGGCACACCCCAATGGATGCCCGCTGGCTTCGTCGTGGCGTACATCCTCGCAGCCTCCCTGATCAGGCCTTTATCAACCCAGGTAATTTCCTGTACTTTTTCAAGGGGATAATCCTTCATGACTCTTTCTTTGAAGGCATCCCAGCCGTGAATATAATTCTCCACGAAATCCTTTTCATAGAGTTCTTCCTCGATGATCACATGGTGCCAGCCCATGGACATGGCCGCATCCGTTCCTGGGCGGATTTGGAGCCACAAGTCAGCCCTTTCCGCGTAATAGGATCTTCGAGGATCGATGCTGATCAGTCTGGCACCTTCTCTAAAGACCCTGGCGAACCATTCAGCCCGATATTCGTCGGGGTTGGTCCACAGGGGGTTGCAGGCCCACATCACAATGAGTTTTGGGCCGCCATTATAATCGACAATCGGCAGATTGCCGCAGGTGACCAGACTGGCCGAGACCCTAGAGACATAACACATGTGACCGGCCGTGAGCACATTAGGGGTGCCCAGTTGATTAGCAAAGCGGTACAGGTGGCTCTCATAGTCCCGTCCCGTGCCTTGCCCTACAACAATATATTCCGGCCCGTATTCGTCGACTACGGCCTGAAATTTTGCCGCGATTGTATCGAGTGCCTCGTTCCAGGTGATTCGTTCCCATTTTCCACTGAGTTTGTCGCCGACTTTCTTCATCGGATAGATGATCCTGTCCGGGTGGTAGGCCAGTTGCGTAATGGCTAAGCCTTTACTGCACAGGGTCCCGCGGCTATAAGGGGAATCTGGATCACCCTCCACCTTTATCACCCTGTCGTCTTTGACATGGGCTATCACGCCGCACCCCCCATGGCAGCTTCTGCAAACAGTTCGAATTTTCTTTACTCCTTCCATTGTTCAACTCCTTTCAACTCTGTTTTATCTTTTTCTCCTCCCTGGCTTCTCCAGGTGCCTGAAGTTTTTTCTCAATGTCTTTTCGCAGGGATTTCTTGTCCAATTTTTCTACGCCAGTATATGGCATGATATCGATAAATTCAATCCGCTCGGGCAGCTGAAGCACAGAGGCTTTTTGCTCTTTCAAAAAGGAAATGATTTCGTTCGAGGACAGTTGAGTCCCGGCTTTGGGCTGGATATAGGCACAAACCCTTTCGCCCATAACAGGATCAGGCATAGGGATAACAGCCACAGCTGCGACATCTGGGTGACTATTGATGAGCCTCTCGATTTCTGTGGCACTGATACTCTCACCACCTCGGTTAATCATTTCCTTGATACGGCCGGTGAGCGTGATATAGCCTTTTTCATTGATTCTGGCCACGTCTCCGGTCCTGAAAAATCCGTCCTTAGTGAATGCCTGTTTGTTCTCCTTCGGATTATTATAATAGCCTGTAAATACACCGGGGCCTTTAAGGACCAATTCACCTTGCGTGTTGGGGGGGAGTTCATTCCCCTCTTTATCAATGACCTTATATGTATCATAAGGACATGTGGGTCTCCCCACGGTGGTACAGATTGTCTCTAAATCATCGGTGGTGCGTGTGATGGTCGTCATTCCTTCTGTCCCGCCATATCCATTGTAAAATTTCATTTTCAATTTTTTCGTGACATCTTTGACGAGATCAGGGTGGCTTGTCCCCCCCGCGCTGTGCATCTTTTTTAAGGAACTGAGATCATGCTTATTAAGGTCCTTGTATTGGAGCATCCGTTGTGCCAGTGTGGGGACCCAGATAATGGAAGTCACTTTCTCCTTTTCAATGATCTCACAGATCTCTTTATCGTCTGCGGAATCCAGGAATATAATCTTTCCAAGCATGATAATACTTCCGATGAAGCCTTTGGTGAACGTTAAGTCATGACCGATCGGACCTGCGAGCAGGTTAACGTCCTGGTTGTTCTGCTCCCACGATTTGGAGCAATATTCGGTGCCCGTGATGAGGCTGTTATGTGTGCGGGGAACAATCTTCGGCGCTCCGGTCGTCCCGCCGGTTGGCCCCATATGGGCCACCTGCATAGGATCCGGTGCTCTGCTGGTAAGGCGGGCGAGATTGTCCTCGGTCATTTCAGCCTCCTCGATCAACCTTTCGAGACTTGAAAAGGGCTTATGATCCCTGTCTCCACGAACAGTAATAATATTCTTAAAATCCGGATTCTCCTTTAGGATATCATTGATAATGGGAATGTAATCTGTTTTTTTGTATCTGGAGGCAACAATCCAGGATGTGGCACCCGTAAGGTTAATCAGGTTGTTTATTTCTAACTGGCGATATCGTTCAATCAATAATACTGGGATAGCACCAATCTTTTGAAGGGCGAAATAGGCAAAAACGAATTCGTTCCAGTTTGGAAGCTGAACCAGGACCCTGTCCAAGGGCTGGATGCCCAAATTTATCAATCCTATGGCCAGCTTATTTGTCTTTCCACGGGCCTCCCCATAAGGAAGACGTGTCTTCCGATCGACAAAGGCCTCTTTTTCAGGGTGAATATCTGCGGCTCTGTCAAGGATATCTCCAAATGTCAGTCCTGACCACCACCGACACGAGTTATACTTTTCAGCATCCTCTTTTTTATAGGGTGTAAATCCCTCCAAGAACTTCACCATGGCTTGCCCTCAATTCCACAAACCAATTAAAGTGATAAGGTGATAGCGACAAGAATTTGCTTTTCCTCTCATTCTTTTTATGTCACCTATTTTCAAGCCAGAACAGGCTTCAGCGAGGCATTTCTTTATTCTGTCGAGAACCGGATCTCAATTTCTGTGGCGATCTTTTTTAAGTACTCAGAATATTGAGGAATCACCTCGTCCTTGACTTGTATTCTCAACCCTACTGCCCAGATAGCAGCCGGGGAATTTCCTCTGTTAATGTTTAAAGGAACAGCAAGGGCACGTATGCCTTCAATATACTCTTCCATATCAAAGGCGATACCTTCTTTACGGGTTTTTTGAATTATTGCTTTGTACTTTCGTTTGCTCGTACATGAAAATGGAGTGAATTTTTTTAGTTTGTTCTGTGACAAAATTTTATCAATTTCAGCATCGGGCAACAGCGACAAAAGAGCTTTCCCCCCAGCTCCTGCAAGAAGGGGGATTCGCATTCCCACCTCGGACATTACCCGTATATCAAATGTTGAATCAACCTTGTCCAAAATTATAGCCCTTAGGCCTGATCGGATTCCCAAGAAGATCATCATTCTTGTTTTGCGGTTGATCTCTTCTAGATAAGGATGGATTGTATTGATCAATTCGGAACGTCTAATGGCAGATCTGCTCAATACATACAGGTGGGTTCCAAAGTGAAATTTATTTTGTTCCTTTTTTTGAAGAATTCCTATATCTGTGAGGGTGTAGGCAATATTAAAAACGGTACTTCTGTTATAGTTAAGGGCTTTGGCTATGTCGCTGATCCCCAAAGGATCCTTTGCCTCGGATAAAAGCCCCAGTATTCTGAAACATTTTTCGATTGCAGGAACTCTTTTGAATCCTGTTTTCATTATTGTTATTCAAAAATAGATAATAATATTCTATATAGAAAACAATTGTTTTCTATTTAAAACATTTGTACATCTGTGTCAAGAATAAAAATGAATTTGTAGCAGAAGCGACCGTAGAAAAAGCCTTTTGATTAGAAAAAATCGCGTGGGACTAATTTCTTGGATTATTAAAGCTAATGGTCCACCCCCAAGACCTTAATATCTATATGATTATTGCTTTAGCTTCTTATATATGCCTAAAGCTTAGCATTTTCAACCAAGAGCATGGAGCTTTCAGTCAGTTCCGGGGCTCACGGGCTTGCCTTTTACGTGACTTATAAGCAGGGGATTCTTACCCAGGATTAACCAAAATGAACTAGAGAAATAACTAAATCTATTTTTTCAAATCGCGTTAGATAATTTTAAAGAAGAATGCTCGTGAAACTCCGGCCCGGCAAAAGCTTGACTTGAGAGGACCTATTGTTTAAATTTAGGTACTGCCGAGTTCACCATGATTATCATTAACCTTATAAAGGGAATTTTAAATACCCTAAAATTATTACTTTTTCGAACCTGAAAAGCTGTGAATGGAAAAGGAGGTTTGTGAATTTATGCAGAAAAGAACCCACAAAGAGATAATCGATGGTTGGCATCCATTCACTAATGAGGAGATAAGTACATATGTATCCAAGGGTTTTTGGCGTAATCTGACTGTCTGCGACTTGCTTGACCGAAATGCGGGAATATTCCCCAATAAGCTAGCCCTGGCCGACGATACAAGAGAGATTACTTGGAAGGAATTGAAGACAAAGGCCAACCGAATGGCAATTCAGCTCAACAGGCAGGGAGTGGAATGTGGTGATTTCTTTTTGCTGCAGATGTTCAACGTAATAGAGTTTTTCTTCTTATTCTTCGCACTTAATCGCATTGGTGCCATCCCTATTATGTGTTTACCTCGGCACAGGATGTTAGAAGTGAACCATGAGTTAAGGCTTCATAAGGCTAAAGGAATCTGCGTTATGGTAGGAGAAAAATTTGACTTTGTTGGGATGGTGGAGGAAATCAAGAACCAACATCCCTATCTAGAGGTCTTTGTTGTAGTTGGCGGTGAAGCACCTGAGGGATGGCTAAGTGTCGATGAGCGTGTGCAGCAAGAAGTCGAAAGGGACTATCCGATAGATTACCTTGACCAATTTAAGCCTGACCCTAATGATATCTGCTGCGAGCAATTATCAGGAGGAACAACGGGACTACCTAAGGGCATACCCAGAACCCATAACGATTACATCTGCCAGTGGGAGGGTTATGCGAGAATAGCAGGATACACAGATGAGTCTGTCAGCCTGGTAACGATACCAGTGGCCCATAATGCTGCCTTCATTACATTGAGCGGACCAGCAACTTTTCTTGGGGGAACCATAGTTTTGACAAAATCACCCAGACCAAAGGAAAATTTTGAGCTGATTGAAAGATATGGAGTGACGCATACGATGTTGATACCGGTACAAATTACCTATTGGATAGAGGCAAAGAAGGAGAGAAAGAACTACGATTTGAGTTCTCTCCGGGTTATGGGTGCTGCTGCCCAGAAGGTAAGGCCAGACCTCGTTGAATGGTGCCTGATGGAACTTGGGGTTGATCTGGTAAATCACTTTGGCATGGGTGAAGGACCTATGATTTGCAACCGCTGGGATAGTCCGAGAGAACCCCAGATGAGTACCATTGGCTTTCCCATGTTTATAGACCCCGAAGTGCAAATAAAGATTTTTAGTAGCAAGAATAAGGAGGTTGGAGTTGGAGAGATAGGAGAGATGGTAGCGAAAGGCCCCTTGAACTTTCGCGGATACTTCAGGAATCCAGAGGAAAACAAAAAGGCCTTCGATGAAGGAGGGTTTTTCCATTCAGGAGACCTGATGTCAAGACGTCAAGACGGCAGGTTTGTTGTGGAGGGCCGGAAAAAGGACATGATCATACGTGGTGGCGAGAATGTATACCCTGAGGCCGTTGAGGATATGTTGATGAATCACCCCAAGGTAATGAACACGGCTGTTGTTGGGATGCCAGACCATAAACTAGGTGAAAGACTTTGTGCCTTTGTTCAGCCAAAAGAGGGGGAATCAGTTACCTTTGATGAAGTTCAGCAGTATATGAAGGAACAAGGGATTGGCGTTTTTCAATGGCCAGAGATGGTAATAGAAGTTGGGGGCTGGCCGCTGACAGCAGTGAATAAGATAGACAAGAGACGTCTTCGAGCATGTATTACTGCCCAGTTGTTCAAGGAAGGCAAGATAGATATGGAATTTGGTAATGACTATCTCAGGCGCGATAAGCTCACCATTGATGATGTAATATCTAAGAAGGTTAAGGTAGAGTTTGTAGGGACCCCGTCATAAACGATTGAAGATTTGGAGGCAAAAATGGGAGAATATGAGATTGTGGGGAAGCCACTACCGCGAATTGATGGCAAGGTTAAGATTACAGGTACAGCTACATTTGCTGATGACCTGATACTTCCTGGCATGCTCCATGGAAAGCTTTTAAGGAGCCCATATGCCCATGCCAAAGTTCTACATATTGATATTAGCAAGGCAGAAAAGTTGCCAGGAGTTAGGGCAGTAATCACTGGTAAGGACTTTCCTGGGATTGTCGTTGGTTTCATGAAGAAATATGCTGACCGTCCACCCATAGCTATTGACAAAGTGCGCCATTACGGGGAAGCGGTGGCAGCAGTGGCAGCAATGGATGAGGATACGGCCGAGGAGGCACTAGACCTGATTGAAGTAGAATATGAGGAATTACCACCTGTACTCAACTGGGAGGAGGCCCTGAAAGAAGGAGCTCCTCTGGTCCACGAAAATGCAGAAAATAATGTTGGAAGCACATGCCATTTTGAATATGGCGATGTCGAGCAAGCATTTAAAGACTGTGATTATATCCGGGAAGAGAAGTTTGAAACGCAGAGGGTAACCATTGGCTTTATTGAACCTCATGTTGCCCTGGCTAGCGTCGATGGTTCAGGGCGGATACTATTTCAAGGTTCGAAGCAAAGCCCATATATAACCTGGCGTCACCTGGCATGGGGATTGGGTATGCCTTTAGATAAAATAAGAATAGTCAACCCTTATATAGGTGGAGCTTTCTCCGGTAAGCACGAGGCGTTTGACCTTGATTTCTGCGCTGTGCGCCTAACCCAAAAGACTGGTAGGCCAGTTAAGATAGCACTAACTCAAGACGAGGTAATCGGCACCTACCGTCAAAGGCATGAGAAGCATGTATGGCTGAAGGTGGGTATGAAGAAAGATGGAACCCTCGTTGCCACTGATTGCAGGTACATAGCCGATGGCGGTGCTTACCTCAGTGTTGCAGCACTTAATCTCTATCTCTTCGGTCTGTTTACCACCTTACCCTTCAGAGTTCCCAATGTAAGGTATGATGCCACAAGGGTCTATACTAATCTCCCGGTGTGCGGGGCGGTACGCGGTCAATCTCAGGTTATTGCGGGCTATGTGTTTAGCTCAATGGTGTCTATGATGGCCAAAGATTTAGGCTTGGACCTGGTAGATGTAATGCTCAAGAATATTGTTAGGGAAGGGGAGACCCTAGTAAGCGGGTCGAAGATAAACAGTACAGGGCTAGAGGATGCCATAAAAAAGGTTGCTGATGGAATAGGTTGGACGGAAAAACAGGCTCGAAAGGCACCAAATAGAGGCCTCGGTTTTGCCTGCGGTGCTCAAATTTCCGGGCTACGCATGGGAGGGCATTTTGCTTCATCCGCAGTGGTGAAGGTTGCAGAAGATGGTACCATTAACCTCATACACGGCGGCACAGAGCTTGGTCAGGGTTGTGATACAGTTTTTGCCCAGATGGCAGCTGAGGTGTTAGGTGTACATTTTCAGGATATACACATAGAAATGGAAGATAGTCATGATACGGTACTTGATTCAGGGATGTTCGGCGATAGGTGCACCGTATGGAGTGGACAAGCAGTTATCGCGGCTGCTGAGGATGCCAAGAAAAAGCTATGCAGGGTTGCCGCTGAGATGCTTGATGCTGAAGAAGACGATTTGATGTTTAGAGACCGGAAGATATATGTGAAGCATAATCCTGAAAGGCAAATCCCCTTCATAAGGGTGGTGAAACAGGCACTATATGGTTTAGGACAATCTATATATGGGCATGGTAGCTGGGGTTTTCCAGAGGCTGAAGTAGCGGATTTCACTCAAGGGCATGCTGAGCACTTCACACCATCATTTAGCTTTGTTGCCCAGGCTGTAGAGTTAGAGGTGGACCTAGAGACAGGGAAAGTAAGGCTGCTCAACTCCGTGGCTGCCGATGATTGTGGTCAGCCAATTAATCCATTATTGGTAGAGGGCCAGATGGATGGTGGATCTGCGCATATGATTGGACAGGCGCTATATGAGATAAGTCTCTACAATGATAAAGGGCAGGCACTCAGCTCATCTTTGAGGGATTATAAGATTCCTACAGCAATGGATGTGCCCAAATTAACTAACTATCATATTGAAGTCCATGATCCTGTGGGGCCATTCGGTGCCAAGGGAGCTGGGGAGACCTGCACGACCGCAATCATGGCCGCCATAAGAAATGCCATTGAGGATGCTGCAGGTGTGAGGATAACCAATCCACCATTTACACCGGAGAGGATTGTAAAGGCACTAAAAGAAAAGAAGGAGGGAAAGCAGCTATGAAATATCCCTATGTGAAGAGATTGCCTGGATTTGGATATCTATCACCAAAAACAGTAGACGAAGCTATATCTCTGCTTTCACGACATAATGGAGAAGCAAGACCAATAGCTGGCGGCACTGATCTTCTGCTAAAGATGAAGAGGCGAGAGGCAGCACCCCTGTATTTAGTTGGTCTTAAAAATATCCCTGGATTGGACAATATTGACTACGACGATTCACAAGGACTCGGATTGGGCCCTCTGGTTAGCATTCATGCTATGGAAACGTCTGTTTTAGTTAGAGAAAAATTCCCTATTCTCTCCCAAGCAGCATCAACAATAGGTTCGGCGCAGATACGGAATTTGGGTACCGTAGTTGGCAATGTATGTAACGCTCTACCTTCAGCCGATATGATCCCAGGCCTCATTGTCCTAGGGGCCAAGGTCAGAATTGCCAACATAGGGGGTGAAAAAGTTATTGCCATTGAAGACTTCCTGGCTGGCCCGGGACAGACAGTCCTGGCCCACGATGAATTAGTGGTGGAGGTTCAGGTCCCCTGCCTGCCGCCTTATAGTGGGGGGGCATACATAAAGCATGCACCCAGAGAAGCTATGGATTTACCAATTATTAGTGTGGCAACACTTATTACCATGGATGAGGGTATGTGCAGCCAGGTAAAAATCTGTCTTGGCAATGTTGGGCCAACACAGATAAGGGCTATTAAAGCTGAACAGATCCTTAGGGGGAAGCCGTTTAGCGCTGCACTGGTAAGAGAGGCCTCTGAAGTGGCATCCAAGGAGGCTCAGCCTCGGTCGTCCATTAGGAGTTCCGCCGAGTATAGAAAAGAGATGGTAAGGATTTTAACCGCTAGGGCACTGAACCGAGCCAAAGAAGAGATGAAGTGAAAGGTTAGTATAGGGCAAATATTGGGTGGGAGCTAAATCTTCTAGTAAAGGGAGGATAGAGATGAAACAGCTCATGAGATTTACCATAAACGGTGAAGTATACGAAGATACGATAGATGTCCGAAGGACTTTGCTTGAGGTTTTAAGGGAAGGCTTTGGTTTAACGGGAACAAAAAGGAGCTGCAACGAGGGGGAATGTGGGGCTTGTACTGTCCTGCTTGATGGGAAACCCGTTGCCTCATGTTTAGTTTTAGCTATAGAGGCCCAAGGAAAAAGAATCGAAACCATAGAAGGGCTGGAACAGAACGGTGAGCTGCACTGCTTGCAGCAAGCCTTTATCGAACATGGAGCGTTTCAGTGTGGGTTTTGTACACCTGGTGTGCTGATGGCGGCAAAGGGGTTGCTTAATGAGAAGCCAAAGCCCAGCGAGGAGGAGGTTCGGAGAGCCATAGCGGGCAACCTCTGTCGGTGCACAGGTTATAACAAGTACGTTGAAGCCATACTAGATGCAGCCACAAAAGCAAGTGTCAACAAGAAGTAGCAGTTCTAGCTACTCCTCCGAGTTTATCTAACTCTTTATCTTATTTCTTTGCCAATTTTTTCAAATGCCAAGAAGACGGCTTGAGCGAACTCGGGATCATTGATATATGCATCTGATTCTATAAGAGTAATGCAAGGGTCAAGATGATTTTTAAGACTTTTAAGAAGTGCCATATCAGCATAAGGATCCCAGAATGCCTTTCCACTATGGTCTAGCGTGGAAAGTCCCTTTTTAGGCCAGAGGACAACAACAGGACCACGAGATTGGTTTAATTTATCAGCTATTGTTTTACCAAGGAGCCTATTATCTCCTACATTAGTTCGGATCAAGGTGGCCTGGGGATTATGGCTATATATTTTCCTTTTTTTATACTTTTGTGGAACCGTTTCAGGGCCAAGGAAATTAATAAAATCAGCACTTCCCGGTACCACTATCTGGGGAACTCCTCGATTTCCAGCTGCCGTGAGGCGATCGGGGCCGGAGGAAGCGAGACCACCCATGAGATCGTTCGTAATTTCATTCACTCCGAGTTCGATTACCGCATGCACATTATTGGATTTCACATATTCCTCCAGTGCCTCCCCACCAGTGCCTATAGTATGAAACACTAAGACTTCATATCCGTTTTTCTCTAATAGAGCCTTGACAGAAAGCCCACAGTCAGTAACAGTGCCGTTCATGCTTATTATGACGACAAGCTTATGCTTGACTTCCGGCTTTTCTATTTCCACCATACCGGATATTGCACCTGCCGCATTTGTCAATACGCTGCTGGTAAGAGAGTTGATGCCCGCTAGATCCGCAACAGGCGGCAATATAAGAACATCTTTAGAACCAACATAGGGACGGGCCCCTGCCTGGGTTACTTTTGTTGAGACAAGCAGTTTGGGAAACCCAAACGGTAGAGATTTGAGGGTAGGGGCAACTATGATGGAGCCCTGACCACCGCCAATCGCGAGAAGACCATGAATTTTTCTTGATTCTAATAGGGAAAGGATAATCTTTTTCAGACCAGCAGCCATTATCCTCTGGGCGAAGGTCTCGTCGCCCTTTTCTTTCAGGACATCAATGTCTTCTCCACCGTTCCTTGCAATCTCTCCGCGTGAGATGTCAGCGTGAAGAAAGGGTTCGCCAAGGATACCCATATCTGCAATTAAAACCTTATGTCCCCTTGCCAGGATCAGGGATCGCAGGAAATCTATTTCCTCTCCCTTGGTATCGAGGGTTCCCACTAAGGCAATTGTTTTTGACATATATAAGCCTCAGATTTTCGGATAGGCAATTTTAGGTTTAAGGGCACAGCGTCAGTGTCTTTGTACCCACTTCTTTCTGCTCAACCCAGCCTTTCCGCTAATAGCTGACGAGAGAGGGTAGAAAGGTGGCAATCTGCGGGAAAATTACCAGTA
>Ga0180438_10002686_pt1 | contig 28310 bp, 18 predicted proteins | sample SS_ome_12_FD_132455 | JGI IMG/M metagenome (GOLD analysis project Ga0180438, IMG submission 132455) | Hypersaline lake sediment archaeal communities from the Salton Sea, California, USA - SS_3_D_2 metaG | ecosystem: Environmental > Aquatic > Non-marine Saline and Alkaline > Hypersaline >...
CTGGCTGCCAAGATCGCTCTCCACAACTTCTGCCACTGGCTCAACCGCAGCCTGGGCCGCCCCCCACTGGCCTTCGCCGATCTGCTGGGGTGGTAACATAACTCACACCAAGCGTTTTAGTCTCCTTCAATGAACGAAAAGCCTCCCCCCAGGCAATATCTTACCTACCAACTCCGCCGTTCGCTTCCTGTGCCCCGCCGGGCCAAAAGAAAATGGGGTGAACGAGGGGATTCGAACCCCCAACCACCGGATCCACAGTCCGGTGCTCTACCCTTGAGCTACGTTCACCACCGATACCCAACCGAATTCGATAGGGCTGCCTTACCCTACAGCGGCTTCTTCCACCAACCTGGCACTCCCGGCAGGACTCGAACCTGCGACCCGCTGCTTAGAAGGCAGCCGCTCTATCCAACTGAGCTACGGGAGCACACCACCCCTATCATACCATATCGCCGGGCATCCACGAAACCCGCCCGATCCATAAAGGATGTAGCTTCCGGTCTTTCGGGAGCTTGCTCCCGAAAGGACGCAAAACGGCAACAGAAACAGAAATATGTCCGGCATCATAATGCCGGGCGAACGTGTTAGCGGGGGAAACGACCAGCGAGGGCCCGCGGACGAAACCATGTTGTCTCGAAGCCGTTAGGATGAGGAAGAATCGAAGGGGGGATCGTCTGGGCAGGAGAAACGTTGCTGTCCCACGACCCGCCTGCGGGTGAGCGATGTCCGATGCACATCTCGTCAGCGCGCCGTCTGCGGCACTGTCGCCCCTACCGAACACGCTGATAGCAGGGGGGCGGGTGCTTCCGCGCGCGCCATCTGTCATGCCCTATAGAAGCATCCCGCCGGGCCGTACGGCGGTGATACCGTCATTCTTGCTTACGAAGCCATGACCCTTGACGGCCATTGGTTGGTGTGGGAGGATGGGGGAAAGCTTCGGTAGCAAGCGATCGAAGGAACGGAAAACATTGGACCAGGAGGGAGCCGAGAGGCATGCGCAAACGGCATGTCGGGCCGTCGGTCGGACGTACTCTAGCTAGGGATGAGTCGCGCTGGGATCGAGATGCAATTAACCCCTTTGTCACCCCTAGATTTGTGGGGCGTACGGGCAACGTCGGCGAGATGACTGTGCTGCTGGAGGAACTCGGTCGAGCCCGGCACGGAGAGGGACGCACGCTTGTGGTAGACGGCAGGGCTGGGGTAGGCAAGACTCGTCTCATAGATGAGTTCTGCAGGGCTGCCTTCTCGACGGGATGTGTTTCAGTGCGTCTCAGTCTGCGGGAGCGCCAAACACCGTCGGACCTACTCCGCGGCCTCGCCTCAGGACCGTTTGGGGATCCTCTGCGGCATACCGATCGCTCCAAGATCGAAGTGTTCCTCAAGAAGATGTTCGCCACAGGGTCTTCGGGGGTCGCGGAGGCCACGATCGCGCTGGCAACGACGGGAGGCCTTGCTCCAACAGGCGCTGTTGACTTAGGAGTGTGGCTTGGGGCAGGGAAAGTTGCCCTTCCTCTATTAACCGCAGCACTTAGGCATCTATGCCACAGTGAGGCTGAAGGCACGCTTGCACCGCGTGAGGGACTAGCGGAACTGCTAGACGCGCTGCAGGGGATCAACGAGCATCTCTGCTCCGGTGACCAAGGACAGGCCTTAGTGATCGTCTTCGACGAATGGGACCGAGTGAAGTCATGGGCACCAGACCAACGCGACGCCGCAGAGAGCATTGCTGCGGCGCTGCATGAACGCATCCGAAGATGGGATCAACGTCGTGCGTTGACTCTGATCGGTGTACGTACAGAAGATCGAGCTGATACGATCGCAGAAGTAGCCAACTCAGCAAACACCAGATCGCTCGTTGTAAGGCCGCTAGGATTTGCTGAATGCAGACAGCTACTGATGACACCCACAGGGCAAAGCGGGTACTTCGGCGCGTTTGCCGATGGGGCGGCGAATGAGTGCTATCAGCAGTGCCAGGGGAACGCCGAGATTCTGGTCTTTCTGGCATCCGGCATGTGGGAGACAGCTCGCGAGCGAGGCAGGGGAACCATCACGGCAGAGTTCTACCGAGAGCATGCTCCCGCGCGTGTCGAGGAACTAGTGAGCACGAGAGTGGAGAGATTCCTTCGCGTGCACCATGAGAATGAGAGTGCAGCAAAAGGAGTGCTTCACGCATTGGCTGAGAAGGAGCCAGACTACCATTGGACGGCACAGGAACTTATTCGCCGTGTGAACGAGAAGCTTGAGCCCGACCACGTCCGCGGCATACTGCGCGACTTATCGCGCCCTGATTTTGGGTTGCTTGTCTACCATCCTGGTGATCTATCTCGCCAGGCATACTACCAGTTCAGGCATGATTTGCGTTGGCACGGTCTGCGACAGTGGGCTTACCCAGAGGAGACAGCGGATCGGCGGGACACATGGCTAGCTGTGGCCGGACTGCGACGTCTGATCACGGCCAACAGAAGGCGACTTCCCCGATCCCTGCGCGCCTTCCTCTACTACCACCTTGGCGTGATCGACACAGAAGAGGCAACAAATCTGCTTGACGAGATGCTTCTCGAGGAGGATTCCGACCTACAAGGCTTCATCCGGCAGGTGGCAAAGGGCGTGTGGTGACATTAGAGCTCCCGCCCAACGCATGTTCCCCTCTCGTCGCGAAAGGCGCTGGAAGGGTGGTATTCTCCGATTGGTCGCTTCCACATATGCAGGGTGTGTGATATAATCCGCATCGCCGTTGCCAGGACAGCAAGCCTGAACGGCGCAACAACATGACAGTACAGCGGCAGCCACATCACAGCTAACGCGGCAATACCATCGTAGAAAGGGGCTTGCCTTGTTCCTCAAGCGCCTGGAGTTGTACGGCTTCAAGACCTTCGCTGACCGCACCACGCTCGAGTTCGGCCCCGGTGTCATAGGCATTGTCGGGCCGAATGGCAGCGGGAAGAGCAATCTCGCCGATGCCGTTCTTTGGTCGCTGGGCGAGCAGAGCATGAAGTCGCTCCGCTCGAACCGCGCGGGCGACATCATCTTCGCGGGCAGCGAGGGGCGGAAGCGTCTGGGCGTTGGCGAAGTCTCCCTCACCCTCGATAACGAAGATGGGGCCTTGCCGCTCGATTTTTCCGAGGTGACGATCACCCGCCGCGTCTTTCGCTCGGGCGAGGGCGAGTATTTCATCAACCGCGTGCCGTGCCGCCTGCGGGATATCCACGAACTGCTCCTCGACACGGGCATTGGCAAGAATGCCTACTCGATGATCGGGCAGAACGAGATCGACCGGATTCTCTCGGTGCGGTCCGAGGACCGGCGCGAGATTTTCGAGCAGGCCGCCGGCATTCAGCGGTATCGCCAGCGCAAGAACGAGGCCGGACGCAAATTGGACAAGGTCTGCGCGAATCTCCTCCGCGTGAACGACATCATCCATGAGCTCGAAAGCCAGTTGGCTCCGCTCGCGCAGCAGTCGGAGGCGGCGCGCCAGTACAAGGGTTTGGCGAAGGAGCTCTTCGATCTCAAGCTCAGCCTCATGGTCCATCAGCGGATCGCCATGCGCGACAACTTGGAAACCAACCGGACGCGGCAGCGCGAGCACGAGCAGGAGATGGAAAGGACGCGCACGCAATCCCATCAGCTCGCCGCCGAGGAGGTCCAGCTTCGGGCGAAGCTCCAGGAGATCGAGAGCAAGCTGGACGACACGCGAAATCTCGTCGGCCGCCTGGCCAGTGAATCCGACCGCGCCGAAGGGCGGCGCAATCTGACCGAGCAGCGGATCGAAGACCTGAAGAAGCAACAGGAACTCGCCAAAGCGGAGATCGCTCAACTCCAACAGCGCAAGTCGGCGGCGGAAGAAGAGCTGGGCGCGGCCGAACGGGAGCGCCCCGCGCTCGCCGAGCGTATCGCTGAGTTGAATGCCGAGATCGAGGCCCGAGAGGCCCGGCTGCAGGAATCGACGGGCGCCCTCTCGCAGACGGGCAAGTCGGTCGAAGAGCAACGCGCCGAGCATCTCGACACCCTGCGGGACTTGGCCGATGCCCGCAATCGCCTCGGGCAGTGCGAGTCGCTGCTCGAAACGGCGAGTCTTCGACTCGGCCGGCTTGCCGAGCAGTATGCATCCCTCGACCGCCAACAGAAGGAGCTCGCCGACCGGACGGCGGAGGCCGCCCGTCTGGCGGAGGGCGTTCGCGCCAGACGCGACGAGTACGCGGGCGAGGTCGCTCGGCTCCGGCTGGAGGTGCAGACCGCCGATGGGGTTGCATCCGGACTGGCGGAACGGCAGGTCGATCTTCGGGAGCGGCTTTCAGCGGTTCGCTCGCGACAGCGGGCCCTTCAAGAAATGGAGCGTTCGCGCGAGGGTCTCCGAGCGGGCGTTCGCGCGGTATTGGACGCGGTCGAGAAGGGCGAGCTCAAGGGAGAGTATCGCACGGTCGCTCAGCTCATCAAGGTGCCGAAGGAACTCGAAGCCGCTATCGAGGCGGCCCTCGGCCCGGCCGCAGGCGATCTCGTCGTAGCGACGCCTGAGGACGCAGCCACGGCTATTGCGTTTCTGAAGAAGTCGAAGGGAGGCAGGGCCACTTTCCTTCCTAAATCCACGATGCGAGTCGGGCTTCGCCCGTCGGGGCTTGAGGAATTGTCGAAGCGAGGCGGATGCCGCGGCTCCGCCGCCGATCTCATCGCCTGTGTGGACGGAGCCGAGGAGGTGGTGGAGCATCTGCTCGGACGCGTCCTCGTTGTCGAAACTCTGGACGATGCCATCAGCATCTCCCAAGATATCGCGGGTTGGCGGTGTATCGTTACGCTCGAGGGCGATGTCGTGCGCCCTTGGGGCGCCATCACGGGCGGGAGCCGCTCGTATCGGGTCGGGCTTATCGGCCGCACGCGCGAGATTGCCGACCTCGAAGGCGAAGGGAAGAAACTTGCGGCGAATCTCGATCGCCTTGGGGATGAACTCGGCCAGGCAAGAAATCGGACGCGGCAGGCGAGGGAAGCGGTGGATGGCAGGATCGACGATCTCGATCGGATCGGCGCGGAGCTTGCGGCGGCCGAGCGGGAGGCCCAAGTCGCCGTGGAGAAAGAACGGCTTGCCGCCGAGCGCAGAGACGCGATCCAGTCGGAGAGGGTGGCTCTCGAAGAGGAAGTCAAACAGATCGAGCAGGACAAGGCGGATGCCCTCGCCGCGGTTCAAGAACGGGAGCGTTGTAGCCGAGCGGCGGAAACGTCGATGGTCGAGACTGAATCCGCCCTTGCCGCCGGGCGCGACGCCCGCGAGGAACTGAGCGGAGTGGCCGCTAAGCTTCGCGTGGAGCTGACGGCGGCGCAGGGTGAGGCTCGAACCCTCAACACGCGCATCGAAAGGATCGGGCAGAATATCCGTATGCTCGCCGAGGCCGTTGAAGACAAGAAGTCGCTGGTAGAGAGCCTTTCTGCTCAGGATGCGGAGGGGGTCGAGACTTCCCGCGATCGATCCGCTGAGTTCGAGCGCTTCCGAGAGGCCCATGCGAAGGCGGAACGGGAGTTGGCCGAATGTCAGGAGCAGCGAAAAGAGCTGCTCGACGCCCTCGCGCGAAATCGGGAAGAGGCAGCCAAGAATCGAGCGGAGACGGAATCGCTTCAGAATCGTCTCCATCGAATCGAGGTGCGACTGACGCAGATTCAGAGCGAGATCGAATTCTGCGAGCGCACCCTTGCGGAGGAATACCGCATCTCTCTCGAAGAGGCGGAGAGACGCGCCCAGCCCATCGAGAGCCGCACCGCGGCGCAGCAGCGCGTCAAACAACTTCAATCCGAGATCGAAGCCCTCGGCGAAGTCAACGTCGGTTCGATTGAGGAATACGAGCGGGTCCAGCAGCGGCTTGAATTCTTGGGGAAGCAGCGGGCCGACTTGGAAGCCGCCCGTGAGGACTTGCACGAGGCGATCAAGGAAATCGACCGGGAGGCGACGTCGCGCTTCCTGGCGGCCTTCGATAAGATCCAACGGCATTTCGAAGAATACTTCGTGCGGCTTTTCGGCGGGGGGCGAGCGGAGCTCTCGCTGACTGATTCCGAGAATGTCCTCGAATGCGGAATCGACGTCACCGTGACCGTTCCGGGGAAGAAGACCAAAGATCTGCTGCAGCTTTCCGGGGGCGAACGGGCGCTCACAGCGGCGGCCATTCTCTTCGCGCTGCTCAAGGTGCGGCCGTCGCCATTCGTCATCCTCGACGAGATCGATGCCCCGCTCGATGATTCGAATATCGGCCGCTATGCCGCGCTTCTCCGCGAGTTCGCCCGGAATTCGCAGTTCATCGTGATCACCCACAACAAGGGAACGATGGAGGCGGCCGATGTGCTCTATGGGGTCACGATGCAGGAGGCCGGCGCGAGTACGATCATCGGTATGCGGTTGAGGGATGAGCCCGCGGTTCCCGCTGAGCCGGTGCCATTGCCGTCGGATGGCCGGGACGATCAGCCCGAGGACGAATCCGAAGACGCTCCGGCCGAGGCAGCCGCCTAATCTTCGTTAGCGGGCCGCGTCGTCCTCGTCCGAGAGGAGGTCCTCGATCAGCGGCTCGACTTGAAGCCCGGGGTACCCGAGGCGTTGCGCGAGCTCGTCGGCGGTGAACTCCTGACCGAATGCCCAAAAGTCCTTGAGGGAGTCGCCCGCCTCGCGCTTCGTGAACCACATCGGGCCGAACTGTTCGACGAGCCGCGCGCGAAGTTGAACCTCGAGCATCCATGCCCGAAGGTAGCGGGCGGAGTAGAAGAAATCGTCTGTGTCTGCTAGGAAGTTCGCGCTCTTTGCGCGCAAGAAGAGCGCTTTTTCGAGTATCTCGGCGTACTCAGCTCGACACGCATTGAGATCTGCGGCCCGGTGCAACTTCAGTTCGTAGAGCAGCTTGGCTGCGGTCTTGCGAATCTGATGAAGTCTCACCAGCCGCGCCAGCGCTCTGTAGTCGTCGGCGTTCGCCGCGCTCGCCCGGCGGTTCAGCCATCCTCTGACACGAGGCAATTGCCCCAGGAGAAACGCAAACGCCTCTGTGACGGAGTCGTCGCCCAAGTATCGATAGCAGAAGGGCACTTCCGGCTTCACGTGGGCGAGGTGCTCGGCATGGCCGGCCTCGTGAAAGAGAACGAGGTAATCCTCATGCCCCCCGCGCGGCCTGAGGACGAGCCGAATGTCCTCGGGCACTCGTATCGGGGTGCAAAACGCTCGCAGGGACTTCTGCGGACGGTCGCTGAGATCGAGGGTGACGTTCGGCTGGGAGGGCATGTCGATGCCGAGTTCAGAGAGAGAGTCGTGCAGCCTGCTCACCATCACATCGGCCGGGAATAGGTCGTCGAACTCCTCGCCCCGCCGTCGGAAAAGATAATCGGTCGTCGTCGCTTCGGCCGGGGCGATGCCAATATCGCGGAGGTGTGATTCGAGAAGGTCGCGATATACTTCGGCGGTCTCTTCGATCAGATTCGAGGCGCAGGATTCGATGTATTTCAAATCCAGCCCGGCCAGATCATCGCACATTTCGACGGAGTCGGAAAAACCCAGTGAGGCCGCTGCTTGGTGCATGTGGTGAATGCGTTGCGCATTCAGGGGGATCGTTTCTTCGGCGGCGGCGGCGACTCGATCCTCAAGCGCGCGCCGGCGCGTTCGATCCGGTTCGTTGGCGGCGAGAAAGCAGGCCTGCCGATAGGGAATCTCTCCGCCGTCCCACTCGATGGTCGCCCGCGCTTCGCGATCGGCGATGTCCTCCGTCAGATTATGGAGCGAATGCTCGACAAAGCCGAATGCGGCAAACTGCGCGAGGTAACGCTCCTGTCGAGTGGAGCGTCCTTCGATAAGCGATTTCACGCGGTCGAGCTCGAAGAGTTTGTTATACGACCGATAGATGGCGGCGAAATCGACGGATGATTTGAGGCCGGCCCCGTATTCGCAGTGTTCTTCATTGAAGGCGATGAGGAAACGTTCGGCCTGATGTTCGTAGTCGTGTGTGTTCATGCAATACTTCTCAACCGGGCTGTGATCTTTGCCTGTTAGCACTGCAACTAATAATGTGTACCACATTTGTTCCAGTGAGATGCTTAGGAAGTGAGAATTGCCGCACGGACTCGGCGGGTATCGAAAGCGCTCGATCCTGTCCCACGGCATAGGTATATGCCGGATGTCGTCGTGCCGCGCTCGCCTCCTTGACACTCCTTCCGAGCGAGGGATATACTCCTAAAAGAGTCGTTCTTTTGTATTTTCGGAGCAATGGAGAAAGCGATTTGGGTTTGCGGCTTGGTTTGCCAAAAGGGAGTTTGCAGAAGAGCACGTTCGAGTTGCTCGCGCGCGCCGGATATCAGTGCAGCGTGAGCAGTCGATCCTATTATCCGTCGGTCGATGATCCGGAGATCGAGCCGGTGCTCATGCGGGCGCAGGAGATTCCGCGGTACGTCGGCGCCGGAGCGCTCGATGCGGGCCTGAGCGGGCTCGACTGGATCGTCGAGACGGACGCCGATGTCGAGCAGGTCTGCGATCTTATCTATTCTAAAGCGAGCACTCGCGCCGCGCGCTGGGTGGTCGCGGTGGCGCAGGACAGCGCGATTGAGTCTCCCAAGGACCTCCAGGGGAAGCGCATCGCGACCGAGGTCGTCAACGTCACGAAGAAATATCTGGCGGAGAAGGGCGTCGAGGCCGATGTCGAATTTTCCTGGGGGGCGACGGAGGTGAAAGTGCCGGAGCTCGTGGACGCCATCGTCGAGCTGACCGAGACCGGCTCGTCGCTCGCCGCGAACAATCTGCGAATCCTCGACACCGTCCTCGAAACGAATACGAAGCTCATCGCCAACCGCGCCTCGTGGGCCGACGAATGGAAGCGTCAAAAGGTCGAGACGCTTGCCGTCTTGCTCCAGGGGGCGTTGCTGGGGGCCCAGAAGGTCGGCTTGAAGATGAATGTGGCGCGGGAGAACCTCGACAAGGTCCTGGGATTGATTCCCGCATTGCGCCAGCCGACCATATCGGCCCTGACCAACGAAGCATGGGTCGCCGTCGAAACGGTCCTGGACGAGCGCGAGGCGAGGGACCTCATCCCGGAGCTTCGTCGAGCTGGGGCCGAGGGTATTGTCGAGTATCCGCTGAATAAAGTCATTCCGTGAGTCGAGCTCTCGTCTTCTTCGAGGGGCGGCCGCGGTGGATGCTGATTCGCACGGTGTGGCGGCCCCTGACCGGCTGAGGCTGGGGGAAGCGGGGCGGACGAATACTGGCGAGGAGGAGCGACGACGGTGCGGTGTCCGAAGTGCGGTACCGAGAGCCCCGATCAGGCTCGCTTCTGCCGTAGCTGTGGCGAGCGGTTTTCGAGTGTCGATGAGGGGGCCCATGCACCCCGTCTCCTCACACCCGAGGAGCGTTCTCGACGCCTGCTCGAAGACGCCTTCCGTCTCAGCGAAGAAGGCAAATTGCAGACCGCCATCCACGCGTGTCAGCAGGCCATCTCCCTCAATCCGACCTCGACTTCGGCTCATTCCCTGCTCGGCACGCTGTGCGAGCGCGTTGGCGACCGCGATGGCGCCATCCGAGCCTATGAGCAAGTCCTGACGCTCAGCCCGGGCAGCACGGTCGAGCGGCGACGCTTGAACGAGCTGATGGGGGTCGCCGCCGCGGAGCAGGTCGCCGTGTCTCCGAGAACGGCGCGGATGGCCGTCACCGGTGGGTTTGTCGTCATAGCCGTTGTGCTGCTTGCCGCGATTGTCCTCACCACCCAGCAGCCGGAGCCAACGCGTCGGCCGGCGCCGCGGCGACAGGCATCCATCGAGCGCACGACGGCCGCGCCGTCCGCCGTTACTGCAACCGAGCTGGCCCCTCCACGCCTGATCGGTTCTGGGCGCATACGGGCCCCGCGCTTCACGCCGGCCATTCGTCCCTCGCAACCGCGAGCGCAGGTTCGCGCCCCAGCCTCCCAGGGCTTCGCTCAATACCTCGGTCCCGGGACTTTTCAACTGCCGGTGGGCGCTCCTCGAGCGACGACCGATGTCACCGTTCAACGGTGGGCGCCTCGCGGCTATGAGACGCCGCCGATTCGAGGCGCGGTTCCGATGCGGTCGGGCGTTGGCCCTGTGGTCAAGACGCCCCAGTGGCGCTACCCTTCGAGCATCGGTGCGACGCAGACGGGGAATCCCCGGCTCGCCAGAAACTACTACTTCCAAGGGCAGTATCGGCAGGCGATCGATTCCTACCGAGGTTACTTGTCTCAGAATCCGCAGGCGCCCGAACCGCGGGAAGAGCTCGCCTGGGTCTACTCGGAGGCCGGCGATTATCGGTCCGCGCAAGACGAATACCGGACCGCGCTCGGCCAGTATGAGTCAGACATAGACCGCGGGCATAATGTCGTCGCTGCCCAACATGGAGTCCGTACGTGTGAATCGGCCATCAAGGCGTTGGAGACGAAGTAGCCTCAGCGTGCTTTGCTGCCTCATCGCCGTTGCGTCGGCTGCGGGAGTGCAGGCCGACGAGGGCTTATCGGTCGTTCTGTTCCCTCTCCAGAGCCATTGGCTCTCCGAGCCTTTGGCCAATGCCACCACTCAGGCGCTGGGAGAACGACTCGCCGATGCCGGCCATGCGGTGACCGAGGTCACCGCCGAATCTAGCGTCGTGCAGCTCGCCATCTCTGAGGGCTGGCTTTCGAGCAAGTCAGTCGAAAGCGGCCGGCTGCAATCGCAGCGATTGCCCCTGGGCGTCGCGATCGGGGCCGATGGGGTGCTCTACGGGGAGATCGTCGAGCGCGAGGGAGAGGTCGAGGCGAGGCTGACCGTCGAAAGCATCGTGGCTCGAAAAGATACGATGGTGGTCACCACCGCCGAAAGCCGCTCGGACATCGACGAGATGGCGGCCGAACTCGCCGTCGCGGTCGTCGCCCGACTGACGCCCGAGTTTCGCGCTGAGGTCGGCCTGGATGCCGCGGGGATGCAGGCCGGCGCCATGGAACGCTATGCCGCCGGGGCGCAAGCGCTTTCCGAGGGCATGTACCGCGAAGCCGTGCTCGAATTCGACGCGGCCTTGCTGGGTGAGCCGAGAAACCTGGACTACCTGAGAGCCGCCGCCAAGGCGAGAGAGGCGCTGGGGGATTACGATGGCGCGGTCATTCGCATGCGAAGCCTCGCCGCGGTGTCGCCGAGCGATGCCGAAATCGCTTTGCAGCTTGGCGAAGCGGCTTTGCTGGCGGGTGATGCGAAGCTGGCCCAGTCGGCCTTCCTCTCGGCGGCGGAACAACTCGGCAACGATGCTCGCGTGGTGGAGGGGCTGGCGCTGTCCGCCCGCGTCCTGGGGCAGCCCGAGCGCGCGCAGGAGTACTACCAACTCCTCGTCCCAATGATTCCGGAGCTGACCGATGCTCCGGAGTGGTTGCCCGAAATGCTCGCCATGGCCGAAGAATCCGTTCGCCTGAGTGCGACCGCGCCGGACGATCTTCCGCGCCTTCTCGGAGCGTTGTATCTGACCGAGGGCAGGACGGCCGATGGAATCGCCGCGCTCTTGCGCTATCACGAGGGAGAAGAGAGACCGTCGTACGAAAACGGCCGCTACTATCGCATGGCGATGGCGCTGGATGCTGAGTCCGAAGCGGTGGCGCGCGCGGCGCAAGAGGTCTTTTCCGTTCAGGCGTTGGGGCAGATCACGGCCGATGAAGCCTCGGAGGAGATGGACCGAATTCACGACCGTTCCGATACCCTCGCGACCCTTGTCGAATGCATGACGGTCTCGCCGGTTCTCGATCCGGCGCATCGGTATCGCGTCCTCGCGTACAATCTTCTCAATCAGTCGAACTTCGAGTCCCTGCTCTATCTGCGGACTCGCGACGCCGAGCGCCAACGCCGGGCCGAGTTGCTGCGAGCGGCGTTTCGCAAGTCGCGCGAACAGGCCCAGACGCTTATGGCCGATCTGCTCGCGTCGGAGCCCGCCGCTTGAAGCTCCTGCTCCATTGCTGTTGCGGGCCGTGTGCGGTTTTAGTCGCCGAGCGTCTCCGCGACGAAGGGCGCGAAGTCGTCCTGTGGTTCTTCAATCCCAACATCCACCCGCGGGATGAGCTGGAGCGGCGGGAGGCCGTGATGGAGGAGGCGTGCGAGGCGCTCGATCTCCCGGCGATCCCCGCCGGACCGGCGATGTCGACCGCGGAGTTCCTGCTCCATCTCGCGCGGTTTGGCGGTCGGCGCTGTCGGGCCTGCTACGAGCTGCGGCTTCGAATGGCGGCGGAAGAGGCCGCCCGTCAGGGGTGCGATGCGATCTCCACGACGCTGCTCATCAGCCCCTACCAGCAACTCGACGCGATCGCCGAGATTGGTCGAGCGGTTGCCGAGAAGGCTGGTGTCGAGTTCGTGTTCCGAGACTTGCGCGGGGAGTATCCACAGAGTTGCGAGCGCGCCAGGGAACTCGGCCTCTATCGGCAGAACTATTGTGGGTGCCTCTTCAGCGCCCTGGAGCGCGCGGAACGTCGCGCACGACGAGCGATGGGCAAAACGCTGTCGCGTTCTCGAGCCTGAATTCTCCTCGGCGCGCGGATGATGGAAAGAATACTTATCTGGCTAGGGACGACGCTCCTCGTCACCGGCGCGGTGATGATCGGCATCGGACTGCTTTTCGGTGCGCTCGCCGGTCGAGGAGTGCGGATGCTGCCCGGAGATATCGTTATCTCTCGGCCGGGGTTCACGTTTGTCTTCCCAATCGTAACAAGCCTCGTCTTGAGCGTTGTGCTCACCCTGGTGGTCTGGATGATCGCGGCGCTTCGACGTTGAGCAACGGCCATAGGTGACCTAGAAGGAATCATGAACATCATCGTTGCCCCCGACAGTTTCAAAGGAAGTCTGACCGCCCTCGAGGCAGCCGATGCCATCGTGCAGGGCGTTCGCGATGTCGTCCACGATGCGGAAATCGTCTCCGTCCCCCTCGCCGACGGAGGAGAGGGAACCGTCGATGCCTTGGTGCGAGCGACCGAAGGAAAGATCATGTCGGCCAAGGTGACGGGGCCGATGGGCGATCCGGTGGAGGCGCACTTCGGCATTCTCGGCGATGACGTCACTGGAGTCGTCGAGATGGCTGAGGCGGCCGGCCTCTCTCTCGTTCCTCCAGATCGGCGCAATCCTCTCCTCGCCACCACCTACGGCGTCGGCGAGCTCATGCTGGCCGCGCTCGACGCCGGGTGCAGACAGTTGATCGTCGGCCTCGGCGGCAGCGCCACCTCGGACGGTGGCGTCGGAATGGCGCAGGCGCTCGGCGTTCGCTTTCTCGGCCCTGGAGGCGCCGACCTCAAACGCGGCGCCGCCTCCCTGATGGAATTGGAGCAAATCGATATATCGGAGCGGGATTCACGGATCGAGGATGTCACGATCTACGCGGCGTCTGACGTGGTCAACCCCCTCTGCGGTCCGCAGGGCGCCGCCGCCGTCTACGGGCCTCAGAAGGGCGCCAGCGAGCAGATGGTTGGCATGATCGACAAGGCCCTCGCTCATTTGGCCACCGTGGTCGAGCAACAGCTCAAGATCGAGGTGCTCGGTCTTCCGGGAGGCGGGGCGGCCGGAGGTCTGGGCGCCGGTCTGGTGGCTTTCGCTGGGGCGAGCATCCGCCCGGGGCCGAGCCTGATTTTCGAACTCATGCGGCTGGAGGAGTTCTTCGAATCGGCCGATCTGGTATTGACCGGAGAAGGGAAGATCGACAGCCAGTTGGAGTTTGGCAAAGCCATCAGCGGCATCGCCCTGCTGGCCCAGCGCTACCATGTGCCGGTGATTGCCTTCACCGGCCAGCTCGATGAGGATGACGAGAAGCTCGCGGAGCGGGGCGTCGACGCGGTGGTGCCGATCGCTCCCGGGCCCCTCACAGAGGAAGAGGCGATACGGGACGCAAGCGGTTTGCTTCAGGCGGCGGCCGAGCGCGCTATGAGACTCCTGCTGGTTGGGCGAAAGCTCGGCGACGGACGCTGGTTCGAAGGATAAGTATGCCCTCTATTGTAGATTAAAAAAGGGGAACTGTTTTCTCGCTGTCGCCCTCGATTGATGCGGCCGATGGCGCACTGTCAGGCCGAGACATGGTATAGTCCCCTGGCGCCAACCAAAGATAGAAGGAACATCGTCGAAGGTGCGATCTTTATTCGCTCCGTCATTGCTGGTCGGAGCCATATGGGAGATGGAACCAGAGAAACTGCGTGCCGAGCATATTCGCGGAGTCATACTCGATTTGGACAATACCTTGGTCGATTGGAACGAGATGTATGTCCGCCCCCAGGTTCGCTCCTGGATCGAATCGATCCACCAGCTCGGTATGCAGACCTGTCTGGTCAGCAACTCCGTTCGCGGAAGGCGGGTGAGGAAGATCGGCGCGCTGCTGGATATGGATGTCGTGACGAAAGCGTGCAAGCCGTTTCCCATCGCTTTTCGTCGGGCCATGCGGCTGATGGGAACCCGACCGGATTCGACATGCGCCATAGGGGACCAAGTCTTCACGGACATGCTCGGAGCAAACTGGCTGGGTCTGAAGACGATACTGGTTTCGCCGCTCAGCCGAAGGGAGTCGCCGCACACCCAGGTGATCCGACTCATCGAACGGCCGTTGCGCAATCGGTGGGCCAAGGCGCAATCCGGTTAAGATTGCGTTATCGACTTGCGAGCGGAGCGGCCGCGAAGGTATATTGGCTCTGAAAAGCCTGAAAACGGTGTGGAAAGTGTGGATGATTGCGACAGGTTCGATATGATAATCCGGCGCACCTTCGGGTATAATAGACAACAGGAGAGCGACAGGTCTTGGGATGCATATAAAGGATTTGAAGGGCGTCTGTCGCTCAGGAGCGAATTTCTCGACGAGAACACGAAGATTCGAACCGAAAGCATGCCTCACAATTCGCAGCAAATGTCATGCATTATGCTGCGGGTGTTTTCGTATGTGTAGGGGCATGTTTCTGCTTCGATAGATATCTGCTACAGATTGCAGACTGAGTCGCAGCCGTAGGGGAAAATATCTCCGCATGCGGGGAGAAGATGAGCATTGCGTGGACAAACCGCCTGTGTTATCATATGGCGCAGATAGGTCCGAGTGGTGTGCCCCTGCGCACTAATACAATAATAGGTCTTCCCGACTCGCACTGAGCTGTTTGCGAGAGGAAAGCGCATGGCAACACCGCAGGGACCGAAGAAGCCTATCGGGCAAATACTTCTCGAACACGGATTGATCAACGAGGAGCAGCTCGAGGAGGCGCTTCAGGTCCAGAAGAACACGACCGAGCAGGTTGGCCGCGTTTTGGTTGACCTGGGGCACGTCAATGAGCGAGACGTGCTGAAAGCCCATGCCGAGCAACTCGGCATCCCCTTCCTCGAAATCGAGGAAACAAGCGTCGACGAGGACGTCGCGAAGGCCATCCCCCAAAGCATTGTGCAGCGATACAATGCGGTGCCCATCCGGCGGAATGGCAATCGGCTGACGGTGGCCATGTCGGATCCCAGCAATGTGTTTGCGCTGGACGACATCCGACTGATCACCGGGTACGAGATCGACCCCATGCTGGCGACCGCCGACGACATCAGCGCTCTGCTGAGCGGTGGAATCGTCGATGACGGTGGTGGCGGTGGCGGCGGCGAAAGCGGCGGGCAAGATGATCTCCAGACGGCGCTCGAGGCGTTGGACGGCGGGTTGGGGACGGCCCTAGCCGAGGATGTCGATATTGCCGCAGCCGGCACGGACGAGGAGATGGATCGGGCCCAGGCGATGGAGGACGAGGCCCCCATCATCCGGGTTGTCAACGTCGTTATCCAGCAGGCTATCAAGGACCGCGCCAGCGACATCCATATCGAGCCCGACCGTCGGGGCGTGCGCATCCGCTACCGCATCGACGGCGTGCTCCACGAAGTGATGCGCGTGCCCAAGTATGTGCACGCGCCTCTCATCTCCCGTATCAAGATTATGGGCGACATGAACATCGCCGAGCGGCGGCTCCCGCAGGACGGCCGCATCCACGTCCGGCACGAGGGCAAAGACTACGACCTTCGTGTCTCCAGCTTGCCCACGGTTTTCGGCGAGAAAGTCGTGATGCGTATTCTGGACCAGAGCAGCGTTCTGATCGGTCTGAACAAACTCGGCATGTTGCCCGAAACACAGGCCCAACTCGAATCCATCATCGTGCAGCCGAACGGCATGATTCTGTCCACCGGACCAACGGGTTCCGGAAAGACGACCACTCAGTACTCGATCCTCAACAAGATCAACTCCGTCGAAAAGAATATCGTAACCATCGAGGACCCGGTCGAGTACCAGTTGCCCGGACTCAGCCAGGTGCACGTCAACCGCAAGGCGGGTCTGACCTTCGCAAGCGCCATGCGTTCCTTCCTTCGCCAGGACCCCGACATCATCATGGTCGGTGAGATCCGAGACCTGGAGACGGCGGAAACCGCCGTTCAGGCATCCCTGACCGGACACCTCGTCCTCTCAACGCTCCACACGAACGACGCTCCTTCAGCCATCACCCGTATGATGGACATGGGTGTGGAGCCATTCCTGATCGCTTCTTCCATCGTGGGCGTGCTCGCGCAGCGGCTTGGACGTCGCATCTGCCAGAACTGCAAAGAGCCGTATAAGCCTCCGGCGGAGGCCCTTCACCGTGTCGGATTCAATGTAGACGACACCGAAAATGTGGTCTTCTATCGTGGGCGAGGATGTGAGCAGTGCCACCATACGGGGTACAAAGGCCGAAACGGGATCTTCGAGATGATGATTATCAACGAGGAGATAGCCGATCTCACGGTCAAGCGTGCGCCGCTTTCGGAGGTCAGAAACGCCGCGCTCGCCAACGGGATGAAGACCCTCAAGATGGATGGCTTCCAGAAGGTCCTGGAAGGCATCACAACCGTGGAAGAAGTTATGCGGGTCGTGTTCACGGCCGGGGGCGCCTAGGGGTCCGACTCTTCGACCGAGTCTCTTATGTCTAGGTCTAGACTCGGGATACATCCGGCGGGGGAAAGGAATGTCCAAGCATGGCGGAAGCAACAGATACAGCAGATGATCAGAGACCGCTGGCGGCGGCGACGTCGGCTCAGAAGATTCCTACGGCGCAGGTAACGAAGCCGCAGCCCATAGAAGAAGTCCACCTCGACGAATTGCTCCGGCTCGTCGTTGAGAAGCGGGGCTCAGATCTCCATCTCGCGGCCGGCGTGCCGCCGGTCATGCGGATCGACGGACAGCTCTACGCCACGAACTACGAGTCGATGACCGAGTTCGAGGTGCAGCGGATGGTCTACGCGCTCTTGACGGATGAGCAAATTCGCTCTTTCGAGACGGATTATGAACTAGACTGTTCTTATCACTTGCGCGGCGTCTCCCGCTTCCGCGTTAATGTTTACCGCGATCGTGGCGCTGTTGCCGGCGCCTTTAGGGTGATTCCCTCCAAAATTCCGACCATTCGCGAGCTTGGCCTCCCACTAGTGCTCGAGGATTTGAGCCGGCGTCCGCGAGGCCTTATTCTTGTTACCGGTCCAACCGGCTCGGGGAAATCCACAACGCTGGCGGCGATGATCGGTCAGATCAACAACGAGCGTTCGGTCCACATTATTACGATTGAGGATCCTATCGAGTATTTACACACCCACAAACGGAGCCTCATAAATCAACGAGAGCTAGGCTCCGATACTCGCAGCTTCGCTCAGGCCCTTCGCCACGCGCTGCGCGAAGACCCGGATGTCATCCTCGTCGGGGAGATGCGCGATCTCGAAACGATGTCGCTCGCCATTACGGCGGCAGAGACTGGACACTTGGTCTTCTCCACTGTGCATACGAACAACGCGGCCCAGACGGTCGACCGAATTGTGGACGTATTCCCACCGGGTCAGCAAGAGCAGATCCGCATTCAGCTCTCGAACAACCTCGAGGCGGTGCTCTCGCAGCAGTTGCTACCCAGGGCGGGAACGCCCGGGCGCATCGCCGCCATGGAGATCATGATCGCCTCTCCTGCCGTGCGCAACCTGATTCGGGAGGCGAAGGCCCATCAAATCACGTCCATCATCCAGACGAGTGCACACCATGGTATGCAGACTATGGACCAGTGCCTCCGGGATCTCTACCAGCGCGGTCTCATAACTTACGAGGAGGCAATGGGCCGCGCGATGAATCAAGAAGAGTTGAAGAAGATGCTCTTCACCAGGGGCGAAGAGAGCTAAAGGCTCACGAGGAGGCGCTTGTATGGCGACATATCAGTACGTTGCCAAAGACGCGCTTGGCAAGGTCATAACGGGAACTTCAGAGGCGGAAAACGAGCAGATCCTGGTTCGTCGCCTTCGTGAGAAGGGATACTGGGTTCAGAAGGTCAACGCGGCTCGCACCCCCGCCAAGCAGCAGGCCGCGGCGCGTCCCGCCGCCGGTGGAGCGGCCTTCGGCCGAGTGAGCGGTCGCGATCTCTCCGTTTTCTGTCGCCAGTTCGCAACTATGATCGACGCCGGCGTATCCCTCGTGCGATGCCTCGCCGTGCTCGAAGAGCAGAGCGGTAGCGCGCGTCTGCGAGGCATCATCCGAGAGATCCAGGCGGCAGTCGAGTCCGGCGAAACCCTCTCTCGAGCCCTTACTCGGTGGCCTCGCATCTTCAATAACCTGTTCGTTGGTCTTGTGCGAGCGGGTGAGGTCGGCGGTGTTCTCGATGAAACTCTGAACCGTCTGGCGACCTTCCTCGAGGAAAATGAACGACTGCGCAGGAAGGTCAAGGCCGCCTTGACATACCCGGTCCTCGTTCTCATTTTCGCCACTGCCGTCGTCATCGGAATGGTGACCTTCATCTTGCCGCAGTTCGTTGCCGTGTTCAAGGACCTGGGCATCACGGATCTGCCCGGCCCGACACGGATACTCATTCAGATCAGCAACTTCATGACCACGAAGTGGTACATGATGATCGGGGGAGCTATCCTGTTTTTCGTCGCCTTCAGCCAGTATACGCGCACCCGCGTCGGCCAGCGGCATTGGGATTGGGTCAAGCTCAAGATGCCCGTGTTCGGGAAGCTCAATCACAAAATCGCCATCGCTCGTTTCTCGCGGACGCTCAGCACGCTCCTCGTGAGCGGAGTGCCCATTCTTCAGGCGCTCGAGACAGTCTCTGGGAGCGTCGACAATGAGATCATGTCCGACGCAATTATGGCCTCACGAGCCGCTATCCGAGAGGGCGAACAGATCGGCGATCCGCTCCAGCGTAGCGGCATGTTTCCGCCGATGGTGGTCCAGATGGTGGCCATTGGAGAGGAGACCGGTTCGCTCGACTCCATGCTCAGCAAGATTGCCGACTTCTACGAATCCGAGGTCGATGCCACGTTGGCGGGTCTCACGGCGGCACTCGAACCGATACTCATCGTCACCCTCGGTTTCGTCGTTGGATTTATCGTCGTTTCGATGTTCATGCCGCTCATGCACGCGATCAGCTCGCTCCAGTCCGGCGGAATGGAATAGGAGGGCTCTCGGGTGTTGCTCCCGAGGGTGGTGCTGGCGGTTTGGGTCTTCGCGCTTGGAAGCGCTGTAGGGAGCTTTCTCAATGTATGCATCTACAGGCTTCCTCGTGAGAGATCGGTCGTGACGCCGCCGTCGCACTGTCCGCGCTGTGGCGTTCGGCTGCGGGCGATAGATTTGGTTCCGTTGTTGAGCTTTCTCGCACTGGGGCGTAAGTGCCGCTCGTGCGGCGGGACCATCAGTTGGCGTTACTTCGCCGTGGAATTCATCACCGGTCTGGCATTTGTCGCCGCCTGGTTCGCCTGTGGGCAGGGCGTCGAATTCTTGGCGGTCGTGCCGTGCTGGATATTCGCCGCTGTGACAATCGCTGTGATCTTCACCGATCTCGACCACATGATCATACCGGATAGCCTCGTGCTCGCGGCCCTCTTCGCGGCCATCCTCCACGAGGGGGTGGCCGTCGCGTCCAATCAGGGGCCGCTGCTATCGGTTCACATTCCCGGCACGGAGATCGCCCTGCCGCGCGTCGTGGCCGGCGGTCTCGTCGGGTTAGTCGTCTTCGTCTTCATCCGCGGGTTCAGTCAGCTCCTCTTCCGAAGAGAGGGGATGGGGCTCGGCGACGTCAAGTTGGCCGGCGCGATTGGGGCCATGCTGGGGCCGGGATTGGCGCTTTTGAGCTTCGGCCTGGCCATCGCGGTGGGCGCAGTGATCGGGCTTTTGCTGATTGCGTTGCGGGTTCGTCGCCGCATGGAATATCTACCTTTCGGACCGTTCCTTGCTCTGGCGGCGATGGGTGTTTTGCTCGCGCCCGAGTTCCTGTGCTCTACCGCTTCGTCCTGGTATGAAGGTTGGATGGGGCTTTTTGCATAATTATGCCGTTTGGGGTGAATGGGGTATGGGGTAACAAGTAAGTGGCCAGGTAGGCGGCGTCTGGTCGGGTTATTCTCAGCACCATGGCAGCGTGAGGTGAAAAATGGGACGTCCTAGCGCCCGGCGTGCGGCGTTCACGCTGGTTGAGTTGCTTATCGTCATAGCCATCATTACCGTTCTCATAGCGATTGCGCTGCCGGTCTTCTCTCGCGCCAGAGCGCGCGCTCGACAGTCTGCCTGCATGGCCAATCTCCACCAGATCGCCATGGCGGTACGCATGTATCGGATGGATATGGGATTCTACCCCGGCCCCTATGATCCGGTGTCCGGTGAGGGTGGTCTGAACGCCCTTTATCCCGCCTATCTCGACAGCCGTCAGGCATTGATCTGTCCGGATGATCCCATCGAGACCGGAGCCGACTACGTCGCGCAACAGCTCAAGGTTTGGGAGACGGCGAACACCTACCGAACCGTCTCCTACGAGAAGTTGCTGGAGATGGCCAGTTCAATGTACACCGATATCGACCCGACGGGGAACTACTTCCTCACTCTGTGGCGGGGCGAGAATCCGGACATCGATGACGACGCCGTCGATCCAAGCTTCTTCCTGGAGCACTATTCCAGCTACAACGACCTGTACAATTGGGTCGGCTATGTCGGCGAACCGGCCCTCTACAGCCTGTGCGGGTTGGGCGAGCAGTACCTGCACACGGGGGACAATCTCGCTTTCTGGTACATGTGGTACTGTTGGGATCCCGAGAATGATCTGGGCGTATGGAGCAGTCCCGAGGTCTATGAAATCATCGCGTCCGATCTCGCTTACCATCTCGGACAGCAGACCTATTGGTACGGCTATAATCCCCTAAATCTAGATGAGGGGGATAGACTCCGAGACAGCCTCCAGCGTCCGTTGTGGGACCCCGGCAATCCCGACTCGACATCGTATAACTACATGCCTTATGGCATGCCGAGCCCGGTCTTCCCCGGCCTGATCAACCGCAATGCACCGGACAACACGATCATCACTCGGTGTTTCAAGCATCGCGCGGCCACGAGGTCAGACGCTGGTGAGGATGACGAGGGCAACCCGATCTACTGGGAAAAAGATATCGTTCTCCGACTCGACGGCTCAGCTCAGATGATCGTTGGGCTCAATTACGATTGGGCTCTCCAGCCACGCCAGACACACTAGCGACGACAATCCGCCACCCCCCTCTCAGGGGGCAGCGGATCGACAAACGAAAGCACCAGCCATGATGCGGGGCAGGATGAAACGAGGACGGACACAATTGGGCATCTCGCAGAGCTCTAGACGACTTCTGCGTGCCGGCGGCAGCGTTGGGTTCACGATCGTGGAGATGCTCATCGTTATAGCCATCATCACCGTCGTCATGGCGATCGTCGTTCCGAGCTATATGGCGATGGCCTCTCAGAACCGACGCGCCACCTGCGCGGCCAATATGAAAGCTATCGGTCAGGGGCTCGCTCTCTTCCGAGAGGACTACCAGTGCTTTCCTCCGGACTCTACCGAGTATCTATGGACCGAGGAGGCCGTGGAGAGCTATCGCATCATGTACGGGGTCGAGCCTCCCGGCGATCATAGCACCGCCACCCTCGTAGGGGCCGCCTATCACCCGGATGGGACGCCCTTCGAGACCAGCGTGCGAGGTCTTGGGCTCTTTACCTTGTACTATGTGGGCGCTTACGCGGCCCAGCTCCCCCCGATTTCCTCCGAACCCCGGATCGATTCCGACACGCGCGAGGCCCTCGAATGGAGCGGTACGGGGCTCAGTAGTTTCCCGTGGTTTCGCAGCAGCGGCTACATCACCGAACTCGATACCTATCACTGCGGGTCGAACGACGCGCTGCTGGTCGAGAGCGATATCGCCCGGAGAAGCGAGCTGCCGGCGCTCGGTGGATGGAATAACTACGATTTATACTATCGCCGGAACTTCTGGCACCCCGGCCGGCCGAATGAACTCACTGACAATCGCAATCTCTTTCAGCCGTATCCGCCGGCCGATACGGTCGTCACCTGGTGTCCTCACCATCGCGGATCGAGCCCATCCGCCGGCCCCGGCGTTGAGACTGTGTTGAGCCCGGGAGACCGCGATCTCGTCTTATTTGCGGACGGCTCGGTGCGAAGGATGGCCGCCCAGCAGGCGAATCGTATGTATCAGGAGCCGAGTCCCGGAGCCTCGTGGCCCGAAGGGCCCATCATGTGACGCGTTAGAGAAACCCTGTGCTCAAACTCGAAGCGCACAACGGAAGATCGACGGCCGGCCGTGGACCCAAGCCTTTCGGAGGCGCGAGGAAAAGTCGCGGCTTCACGCTCATCGAGCTGCTGGTCACCCTCGTCATCTTGTTGATCGGCATCTATGGGATGCTGCGCATCTTCCCTCGGGGTTTCACCGCGATTGAAGTCGGCCAGCACCGGACGCTCGCCGCCCAACTCGCCGAGGCCGAGATCGCGCGCTGGAAGCTCCATCCCGAATCGCTTCCCGACGCCGTCGTCGCCACCGATTATGATGGCAATCTCGTCGACGCGTCGGTGGTGAACAGCGCCGCTACCATGAAGAGCCTGCTCGTCTGGGGCGAGCTCGCCGCGGTCATGCCGGGCACGACGAACTACAACACCCTCACGCTGCCGACGCCGACCGTCGGGGTCGAGAATATCGACTTCTACGCCAAGTCGCTCATCTACGACCCGCTCGACCTGACCCCGAGCCAGTTCGACGCCGCACAGGCGGCGATGCCGCCCGGCGCCACCGCCCGGCCGAACACGGTCCATCCGAACTGGCAGCCGAACAGCCTTTATCTGCCCAGGACGGTGATCGGGGAACGGATCGACATCCGTCGGCTTGGGCGCACGATTTTGGGGGTGCCGTTCTATCTGCTCTCCCATGCGCCGCTCGACCCGCTCCGCTTCGAAGACGATCCGGCCGTGCCGGGCGAGGACCGAACCCTTCCCGTCTACGTCGATATCTACGACGCGCAGCCGTGGCGCTATGCCCCGCCGACGGGCACGCTCGGTGAGCGGGAGTTCACCATCGACCTCGTCACGGGGACGATGTCGTTCGGGCCGAGCGATTCGCCGCCGGCCGAGGCTCGCCAGTTCAAGGTCGACTACACGAAACCAGATACGCTCGCTCGGGTGCTTGGGCTCACCGTCAGCGTGGACGCCGGGGAAACGACTGGAAGCCCCGATCTCCCGACGGGCATTAACCCGGATACCGTGGCCGTGCACCAGCGTCTTCGGCAGGTCACGAATCCGGCTCTTCTGAGGGATGAAGACCCCGATACCGCCCAGCGCAATATCTTCTACGTCGATGCGGAAACGACCATCAGCGGCAAGATCCAGTTCTCTGAGATGCTGCAGATCGACCCGCGGCTCACGGACATCTCCGTCGTCAAAGTGGACTACCGGGTCTACGATTGGTCGATTCTGGCCTTCGACGTCGAAGTGCCTCAAGCCGGCATCGTTCAGATTCCCATCGGGCGCATCAAGGGGCCGGGGTACATCAATCCCCCGAGGCAACCGCGGCCTCAGGAAGTCGCTCGCGGCATTCGTCGCTACTACGATTGGGATGGCGCGGACACCGGCCGGGGGACGCTCGACCCAGCCACGTGGGCCTATGTGGTGGCCGTCGACCGCCAGAGCGGCGAAATCCTCACCGACCACCTCGGCACGGAATGGCCGGTCAACCCCTATGAGCGCCGCCGGCGGTTCCTCGTGGATTACACGAGCGGGCAGATCGACTTCAGCTACGAAGACTGGGAGGTCTACCAACCGAACTCGACGATCGATGTGTTCGACCGGTCGGGCCGAACCTACCGGGTCTTCTGCCGCGGCGAGAGCGATTGGGCCGTTCAACTGATGATTACCCCGCGGCGCTATGGCCGCTCGGCAACGGGCATCCCCGGGGGGCAGCCCGTCGGCGCTGAGGGCGGCGGGCCGGTGCTGCTGACCTACGCCTGGCGATCCGACATCGACCCTCGGCAGATTTACTTCCCCCTGAGCGAGGCCGGACAGGCCGTTGCGGTGGATTACTACCATCTCGACCTGGACACGTGGGATATCACGTTTATCGAGGGCGAGGTGCACACCATCGGGGAGCCGGATGTCACCGACCTCGGGCAGTGGGTCTGCCGTCTCTCCACTCCGCTCGAACTCGAACCCTATCAATGGGGTCCGGTTGGCGTCCGCGGCATTGGGGTTCGCGCCCGCGCCGCCTGGGTCAGCCCCGGCCGGGCGATGACTATCCAAGATCTCGTATGGGCGGTGAGCCAGAGCCCCCCGACGCGGGCGGTCCCAAGCCTGGGCGAGACATGGCACCAGGTTGTGATCGACACCTATCTCACGAGGGCGCCCATCTAGCATGATAGTTCACAGCTTTTCACGAAACGAGCTGGCCGCATCCCGGCGATATCGGGGCTTCACGCTCCTCGAGGTCGTCATCACCGTCGGCCTCCTCGGGATCGTGCTCGCGCTGCTGCTCATCCCCGTCATGAGCAGCCTCGGATATTTCCGCTCGGCCACCGCGCGCGCCGACGCCCAGAACGCGGCCCGGCTCGCGCTTGACGCCATGGCGCGGGAGCTCACCGAGGCGATGTACGTGCAGCTCGATATGTACGACAGCTCGATGATCGCCTTCGTCCCGCCGCTGCGCGTCGACCCGGACGATCCCAATAGCGAAGTCGTCACCCCGCCCCGCCCGGATTGGGACCAGGCGATTCGATATTGGCGCGCCCTCTACGATCCCACCTTCAACTACAACCCAGGCGGGCACCTCGGCCCCGGCAACACCTTCTTCCTCGCCCGCACCGTCGTGCCGGACCCATTCACCTACGACGATGAATGGAACCGATGGAACGAAGAGTGGGCCGACGATCAGAACGCCGCGGCGGATCAGGGAATTACGAACTGGGCACCCATCTCTCGCCTCGTCCATACCGATTTGGACTGGCGCTTTGGACCCGGCCTCATCGGTCAGCGCAACGCGACCCTCCAGCCGGGCTTTCCGTATCTCTTGGTCCAGTACGGACTCGAAAACGGCACCCTGAGCTCCGCCGACGCCGTCCGCGAGTACCGCGACCACGTCGTCGCGCTCACGCCCGATGTCACCGAATACGATGTCCCGCAGTTGGAATTCCACCCCACCGTCGTGGCCGGCGAATGGCTTCGGCCGGTCGAGGGGGCCGAGGGCATCGATTACTCGGTCTATCGCTCTCGCTATCCGCTCTGGAGACTCGGCGCGCGCTATACGGGATGGGCGCAGCTCAGCGACGACGCCTACGTCCACGCGGTGCTGGATGAGCTGACCTGGGCGCGCGATCCCTTCTTGCTCATCTATCAATATCAGCCCGTCGGAGGGACGAACTGGGCCTACGTCCTCAGCGCCATTGGGGCCTTCGACCCGCGCTCCCGCACGATGAAGATCATCGATCCCAGCACGAGGGGTGAGATCTACGACACGGGCGACTACCCATACCGCCCCGTGAGCGCCACGTTTGCGTTCGGAATCGACTGGATCGACGGCTCCCTTCGCTGTGGCTTTCCTCCTCGCGGGGACGAAGACTCGATGTTCAACGAAGAGCCACTCGAATTCCCCGGCTCGGAACTCCAAACGCGAGCCCTCGTCGAAATCAGTAGGACCGTCTACGAGCGGCCGCTCATGGATGAGTGGGACAGTCGTCCGGCCGGAGAGGTGCTGGTATGCCTCATCGATCCGAACTCGATTCAAGTCAGCGTCGATACGGATGGAGATACGGTTCCGGATCGCACCCTCACTCAGGTTTACGGCGAGCCGCGGGACTATTCCGACGAGTTTCAGGTCGGCCTCGACGTTCCGGACAACGGAACGGATGATTTGACCTATGGGTGGCTCCGACTTTCGGAGTTCCTCTCCGGCGGAGTGGACCCCACGGGCTGTAGCTTCTTCGTCGATTTCCGCTGGCGCAGCAATGGCGTCGTGCCGGCCGGGGATACGATCGATGAGGAGAAGTCCGATCTCATTTCGGCCTATTATCGAACTGCCTCCGTCGTCGATATCGCGATGACCGTCGCGCGCGCCGACCCGGGCGCGACGGCAGGTCAGCGCATCGCTCAATCCGCGCATATGACCCGACGGGTCAAGCTCCGCAACTTGCTCCGCGAGATTCGATATGAAGAGTAGCCGTTTCCACCAAACCGCCTCCACTCACCGCACCCTCGGGCGTCGAAACGAGGCCGGACAGGCCTTGCTCATCGCCGTGCTGGTGCTCTTCGCCGTGGCCACCCTGGGGGCGCTGTTCGCCGGCGTGGTCGGATCGCAGCTCGCGCAGGTGAGCCGCCAGAGCGAGGTCGTAGCGCTCCGGCACATCGCCGAAGCGGGCCTTCGCCTGGCCAACGAACAACTGACCTACTCGCCGCAGGGGGCCGACTGGCGACCCAGCGATACGCCATATGATTGCGGCGACGGCCGCGTGACCATCCAGGTGTCGTACGGGCCTTCTCCCGACCGGCTCCAGAGTCGCTTCCTGCGAATTCTCTCGACCGCGGTGTTCCCGGACAACCCCTTCCTGCGACACACGATCCTCGCGCTCAAGCCCGTCCTGCTGACGGACTACGCCCGCTTCGTCACCGATCGCTTCGAGACCAATCGCCCTGCCCCCCTCGGAGCGACCGGCATGGAACTCAACGGTGGTGAGCGGAGCGACTATATCTTCTACGTCAACGGCCCGGTCCGCTCGAATACCGATCTCGTCTGGCACGGCCTCTCGCAGGTTCGGCTGACGACGACTTTCGACTTCGACGGCGAAACCGATTGGCAGGACCTCGGCATCCTGCGAGACGACCGCATCGAGATTGCTGGTTTCCTGCACCAGTCCGCGACGCCCAACGCGACGACCGCGCTTAACCTCGTCATCGATGGCGAGGAGCGAATCGCGAATCTCTTCGATCCTCAGACGGAGACGCAGCAGTACGATTACGCCAATGGCTTCCCCCGCGTCTGGGAAGGCGCCATCATCCCCGACAGCCGCACCGTCCTTGCCAACCTGCCGGATTTCTGGACCATGTCCGGCGACCTGCTCGCGCCGGCGCTCTCCGTGCCCCGCGTCCGGCCGCCGGAGATCGACGCCATTCATCCCGACAAGGAGACGAACCGCTATCTGCTCCTCACGAGAGATTCGGGGTTCTGGCGTCTCGATTCCGAAACGGGTTTCTACTACAACACGGGCGAGTTCGGCTGGGGGTGGACGAACTTCGGCGGCATCTACATCGACAACGGTCCCTATATTGATGGCTATGGCGTCGCCCACACCGGCGATATCCAATATAACCACGACCTCGAAAAGCTCCGGCTCAACTGGACGAGGTCCGTCGGCGCTCATCAGACTGCGGGCGATCTGCGCGACGAAGACACCGAGCGGCCGCCGACCGGCCCGGCCGACTGGTGGGACGCCACGGGGCGGTACTACGCGCCACCGGGGACGGAGATTGTCCTCCATGGCGAAGATCCATGCCCGTATATCGAGATCATTCGACATGACCTCCGCGAGCAAGACGGAATCGAATACTATTGGCGGGAGTCCAACGGCGAGCCCATTCCCGCCGATGGCAGCGGTCCGTATCCGTACACCCCGCCCGCCAATGGATGCACGCCGGGCTCGGGCGCGCAGCCCATGGGGGTGCTCGACGGGCCGACGGCCGTCGTGCCGTTCCCGCCCAACGGGGTGATCTATGCCGAGGGCAACATCCGCATTCGCGGGGTCATGCCCCCGCTGCGCGACAGCCAGGGACGAAGCGGCATCCAAATCCCAGCCGACGATGTCTACGAAGGCTACTTCGGCGACTGGACCCCAAGCCAGGGCCGCACCCGCCGCTTCGACCTCCAGGTCGTCTCCGGCGGCACCATCTACGTCGAGGGCGATATCCTCACACCCACCACGGCCCAGCTCGCCGGACTCACACCGGACGACTATCTCGAAGATCGGCTCTATGGATCGCGCATCGCGCTGCTCGCGCGGGATTATGTCTGCTTGAACACCACCGCGCTCAATCCGAGGC